>Ga0209358_10000471_pt1 | contig 35198 bp, 25 predicted proteins | sample LauGreFa1BDMLBSN_2_FD_187574 | JGI IMG/M metagenome (GOLD analysis project Ga0209358, IMG submission 187574) | Freshwater lake microbial communities from Lake Michigan, USA - Fa13.BD.MLB.SN (SPAdes) (version 2) | ecosystem: Environmental > Aquatic > Freshwater > Lake | place: Lake Michigan, USA... | reverse complement strand
ATATTAAGTAACTCCACAGCTTCAAGTCCGTCAGATCAATGGATAGGAAATTCATATAATATAAAGCCAGAAATTTCGGATCAATATAGCATTGGTTATGTAAATACATTAAATCAAAATATGTTTGAAATGAGTACAGAGTTGTACTATAAAAATTTACAAAATCAATTAGATTATGTGGATGGCGCCGAAGTAAATACCCTAGCGGATGTAGAAAGTGCTTTATTATATGGCGTTGGAAGAGCTTACGGTTTTGAATGGTTGTTAAAGAAAAAAGAAGGCCTATTTACTGGTTGGGTCAGCTATACTTTGTCCAAAACAGAACGTAAAATAGATGGCATCAATCAAAACAATTGGTACAATGCGAAACAAGATCGAACGCATGATATTGCGGTAGTGGGTATTTATACGATAAATTCAAAATGGTCAGTATCGGGTGTTTTCGTATATAATACAGGGGACGCGGTCACTTTCCCAACTGGAAAATATGCATTCCAGGGGCAAACGCTTTATCAGTATGCTTCAAGAAATGCCAATAGGATGCCCGATAATCATCGTTTAGATATTAGTGTTACCTATGATAAGAAGAGAAAGAAAAAAATACAAGAATCCTGGAATTTTAGTTTGTATAATGTGTATGGTAGAGAAAATGCATATAGAATTACCTTCCAAGACGATCCTAATAATTTAAGTAGAACCCAAATTATACAAACATCTTTATTTAGATGGGTTCCAAGTATCACTTATCAATTTAAATTTTAAACATGCTAAAGCAAATTATATATTTATTTACTGTAGTTTTTTTAGCTAGTTGCGAAAAGGAAATACAATTGCCGCTACCAAAAAATGCCTCCTTATTGGTTATAGATGCAAGTATCACCGACCAACCAGGGCCTTACTTTGTTCACCTTAGCAAATCAAAAGAAATAGGCAATACGCAAAGCTACCCATTCGTGGAAAATGCGAGTGTTATCATTTTCGATAATCAAGGTCAAAGAGATACCCTCTCCTATACAAAAAATGGCATTTACCAAACTAAAAAAATTAAAGGGGTATTTGGTAATACTTACAATTTAGAGGTGGTGGTAGATGGAAAAAAATATACAGCATCTTCCACTATGTCTAAAAAAGTGCCTTTAGATAATTTAAGGATAAATTCCTTTTTAGTCAATGGTGAAATTAGGTACAGCATTATACCTGTATACACCGATCCAATGGAACTAGGTAACAGCTATAGATTTATTCAAAAAATTAATGACACTTTGGATCAAACTTTTCACGTATTTAATGACAATTTAAATAATGGTAAAGTAAATCAAAGGCCACTAAGGGGTGGTTCTGATTCTTTGGAGGTAAAATTAAAAGATAATATCTCTGTTGAAATGCAATGCATTTCTAGGCCCACCTATTTATATTACTATTCCCTAAACCAACAAAGTGGCGCTGGCCCTGGAGGCGGAATTACACCTGCCAATCCGACCAACAATATTCAAGGCGGCGCTTTAGGCATATTTTCAGCTCATACAGTTGAAAAAAAGATGATTCGGGTACAATAAAAAGTGTTTTATTGCTTTTTATTTTGGTGCAAAACTGTTTTCAATTGCTTCCTATTTCATGAAATGGCTCTCCTATAATGATGATTTACAACTACCTTTGTGCCTAAGCAGAAATTAGCACAATAAATGATTTATAAGATTCTTACTGTAATTGGTTTGGCAACTTTTGAAATTTATGCTGCTATCCCAGCTGGATTTGCTTTTAAACTTCATCCAATTGAAATTTTTTCATATAGTGTTTTGGGAGGTTTGATTGGCGTATTTGTAGCAGCCTACCTAGGTGACATCATTAGAAAATGGGTAAGTAAATTTAGAAAAAATAAAGTGAATAAGGAAACGAAAGAGCCTGGATTTGTCTTAAAAATTTGGCAGAAATATGGGGTTATTGGTTTAGGATTATTGGGCACCATGAGTGTTGGAGCGCCTATAAGTATTGGAATTGGAGTAAGCTTTAATGTCCCTACCAATAAAATGGTATTTTGGTGCAGTTTAGGAGTGGTATTACGCTGTGCGATTTTCACGGCAGTTGGTTATTATGGTCTTAAGTTGTTTTAATTTTTAAAGTTTTAATATGCAAATAACTATTTTACGAATTGCCAGAAAGATTCATAGAACAATGGGCGCTTTCTTGTTTCTATTCTTTTTTATTGTTGCCATCACTGGATTAATCCTGGGTTGGAAAAAAAATAGTAATGGATGGATACTTCCAGCAACATCAAAAGGAATTTCTACAAATTTGAATACTTGGAAAACAACTTCAGAACTTTTAAAAATTTCCGATAGTGTTTTAATAACTAAAGTAGATAAATCATTAAGTACTAAATTAGATAGAATTGATATCAGAAAAGATAAGGGAATCGTTAAATTTTTATATGCCGACAACTATTGGGAGATTCAATTAGATGGGCAATCGGGGGATGTTTTACAAATAAATCAGCGCAGGTCTGATTTTGTTGAGGATATACATGATGGATCATTTCTTGATTACTATTTCAAAACTGAAGGAGAGCCATTCAAACTAATTTATACATCAATCATGGGTGTTGCATTATTCTTTTTTACTTTAACTGGATTTTGGCTTTGGATTGGACCAAAAGTAATTAGGAATAAAAAAAGAAATTAAGCATTTAATACAAGGTTTAAATATAAATACCTAAAGAATAGCTGCCTTTTAATGAGTTTTATAATACACGCAAGCCAAACTTTATAGTTCAGCATCCACTCAAATACCCCAAATTTGAAAAGTTTAAGTATCTTAGATTAGCATAAATTTATTTAAATGAAATTATATATAAGCTGTTTAGCTGCGCTATTAATACTATTTATTTCATGTAAGCAACAACCTGATTTTGACGCTGTTAAAATTGGAGAAAATAACTGGATGATTAAAAATTTAGATGTGGTTACATTTAAAAATGGTGATACCATTCCAGAAACCAAAACGAAAGAAGAATGGGTGGCTTACGGTACTGCTAGAAAAGCAGCATGGTGTTATTACAATAATGATATCGGGGAAGGTGCGCAATTTGGAAAATTATACAACTGGTATGCCGTCAATGATCCAAGAGGATTGGCTCCAGAAGGTTGGCATATCCCAACCGATGTAGAATGGGGATTATTGGTATTAGAATTAGGGGGAGATAAAAAAGCCGGGCATGCATTAAAATACACTTACGGATGGGATAATAATAAAGATAGTTCTGGCAATGGCACTAATGCGAGTGGTTTTGAAGCATTACCTAGTGGTTTAAGAAATGGCTTAGGCGCATTTGGCTATAAGGGTCAAGGTGGTGGATGGTGGTCATCCACTGCGATAGATACTACAAAATCTTGGTACAGATTTGTGTTATATGCTAGCCCGATGGTTTTTAAAGATGCTTACGGAAATAGAAATGGATTGGCAGTTAGATGTGTAAAAGACAAATAATGAAAACTATTATTAAAAATAATATAATCATTTTAAGTGCATGTATGCTGCTTATAGGATGTGGTTCAAAAAAAGAAAAGCTAGCTTTTGATAAAGATAATGGCGGCTTGTATTTACCGGATGGGTTTGGCGCAGTGGTTGTTATTGATAGTATTGGCCCTTCCAGACATTTAGCAATAAAAGAGAATGGTGATATTTATGTAAAATTAAAAATTACTTCAGATGCACCTGGATCAGTAGCTTTAAGGGACGAGAATGGTGATGGTAAAGCAGATATTATTCAACCATTTGGCAGTTATGTAAACGATGGCATTTTCGCAACTGGCATGCGTATAAATAATGGTTATTTGTATTATAGCACTGAACAAGTAGTATACAGACAAAAACTAGACGACCAATTAGTGCCAACTTCAAAACAAGAAATTGTGTTGATTGATGAAAATGCACAATGGCATATTGCCAAACCTTTGTCTTTTGATAATGCAGGTAATTTGTATGTACCCTATGGCGCTCCCTCAAATGCATGCGCAAGTTATATTTCGACTAAGGGAACTTCAGAACAACAAGCTGGACAAAATCCTTGTCCTGAATTAATCAATCATGCAGGTATTTGGAAATTTAAAGCAAACGCATTAAACCAAACGCAGAAAGATGGAACACAAGTTGGAACTGGGTTAAGAAGTATTGTTGCCATGGATTGGAATAAGCAAACCAACTCCTTATTTGCAGTACAACATGGCAGAGATGATTTACATTTATTATGGCCACAATATTATTCAGCATGGGAAAATGCAGTTACACCTGCAGAGGAATTTTTTGAAGTGAATGAAAATAGTAATTACGGTTGGCCTTATTCGTATTATGATCTTTTCAAAAAACAAAAAATACAGGCGCCTGAATATAGTGGTGATGGAAAAAAATTAGCGATTGATCAAAGCTATACAAATCCACTAGCAGCATTTCCTGCACATTGGGCACCGAATGATTTATTATTTTATACAGGTACCCAATTCCCCGATAGATATAAAAATGGCGCATTTGTTGCCTTTCATGGATCTACCAATAGAGGTCCATATCCGCAAGCAGGTTACATAGTAGCGTTTGTGCCTTTTGAAAATGGAAAACCTTCCGGTGAATGGGAAGTATTCGCAGATGGATTTGCTGGCGTAGATACAATTGTAAATGTAAGTGATGCCAAATATAGGCCCATGGGGCTTGCCCAAGGACCTGATGGATCTTTATATATCAATGATTCGAAGAAAGGAAAAATTTGGAGAATACTGTACAAAGAAGATAAATCAAAATTTAAGCCATCTGCATTAGCTAAAATGGAGATAAGAAAAAATACTGCTAATCATATTAAAACACCGGATCCGGTTAAAAATATCATTCAATTAAAGTATAGTAAAATTGGTGCCCAAATTTATCAGACCTACTGTACCAATTGTCATCAAAGTAATTTAAATGGGGATGGGAATAGAAATCCTTCATTAATTAAATCAAACTATTTGAACGATAAATCTAGTTTCAGAAATTTAATATCAAATGGCAAAGGGAATATGCCAGCATTTAAAAATATTTCAGACAAAGAAATTGACGAACTAGAAACCTACCTACAATCGGTCATTAATAAAAAATAGAAGCGAAAACTATTACTAGCCCTTTAGCTTTTTTAATATAAAATCTCTGCTTGTTTGTCCTAATTGCTCCTGTCCTTCTAAAAACTTTTGTCGAACTATTATAGCTGTTTTGTCTCTACTTTCTGGGGTCCAGCCTGGTGGCATAAATGCCAAAGCCAATTTATTTCGAAATCCTTTTGTTGCTTTTAAATCCCTATACAAACAAATACATTCGCCAAAATAAAAGTCAATAAAATTAGTTACATCCATTTCTCTAGTAATGCCATACTCAATCTTTACTTCCTCTTTTTCATTTTGTAAAGTTCCAAATAACCAATCCCAAAATGGTAGTAATACACAAAAATTAGTGTCCATATATAAAGGATTTTTGGCATGGTGAACTCTATGATGGGATGGTGTAATGAACACTTTTTCAAGTATACCTAACTTTCCATTCTTAAAAGCATCTTCCCCAGCATGAATAAAAGTACCCCAGGTTCCATCAATCACCAATATAATAGCCACCATTTCCGGTCTTACACCCATAATCATTAATATAGGCACCTGTATAGCAGCAGTATAATACCCTTCTGCAAAAAAATGTACCCAAGCTACCGTTAAATTCATTTCTGCCGGTGCATGATGTGGTGAATGTAAACACCAAAACAACCTAACCCGATGTGCTGCATAATGCCAAATCCAATAGGAAAGCTCCCACATTAAATAAGCATATAGCCATCCATACCAATTTTTTTCAATAGTAAATAAAGCAAATTGTTGGAAAAACGGCATCATTTCTATGTAAACAAATATGATGATTAATTTAGAAACATATTCATTAAATACCTTGGCCAAAAAATTAGACTTATATCTTCTAAAAAACTCTCTAATAAATGTTGTTTGTCGGATTTGATTAAAAATAATGGATAGCCGACTGATAAGTGCTTGTCCTTTTATCGCTAATTTAATATGTGAAATTTTAGATTTAAAATTGCTGAAAGGGTTCATAGTTATAAACAACCTTATCATTTCCACTAATAAAAAAAAGGTCGTAAGCATTGACAGTAATGCCATCACAGACTGGTAATATATTTTTTTCTGTATTGGATCAGCCATATTATTTAAATAACCCATTCCTATGAAGCTTTTTATTGTCCCATTCAAAAATGAAATAACGGTTACATAAATAATAGATACTGCAAATCCAATAAATAATACATTTTCAATACTTCTCCATAAGGTTTTAACTTTTTGCATAGCTTTTATTATTACTTAAAATATTTCATAATCTCATCGGCAATCAAATGATGTCCATTTGCATTGGGATGATTTACTTGAGACATTAAATCAACTAATGGAACCCCTTGCTTTGTTGCATTTTTAAAAATTGTATAAGTATCAATTAGGCCAACCTTAAAATATTTCGATAATTGTATTATTTGACGCGCATGTTGGTCAAGAATGGTTTGATCATTCTTAATGTCAACAGTTTGGTCTGGACTAGGCGTCAATAGGATTAGTTTGATGTTTTTATCTAATGCAGCACGAATCATTTTTTCCCATGCAATTTTAGCACGCGCTAAGCCTATTCCTCTATCATTTAAAGCATAGTCAATAAAGATCACATCTGGTGTATGATTTAACACCTGTGACTCGAACCTTTTTTCACCGCTTTCTGAATTTTCACCTCCAATTGAAGTATTGATGATGTTTACTACGGTAAAAGGATACTTTGATTTGATTTGTTCTAAAACAATATACGGATAGGAAGCCAGCGTATTAACAACTGGTGTTTTAAAGTATCCAGCCGGAACCGAATGGCCATGAAAAACTAAATTGATTGTTCTGTTTTTGGGCCATTCAACCTGCATTTGCCCTTTTATTTGTTCTAAATAAAGTTCTTGGGAAGCAACTTCTTGGCTATTTAGGCGTAAACATGAAAATATAATAGATGCTATTAAAAATGATTTTATTTTCATGCTTATAAATTAAGGATTTTATGTGATTTAAAAATAAGCTTTCTGTTTCACATTTAATTCATGTTTTTGGTCATTAATTTTAAAATTTAATTAAAAAAGGGGCCCATATTTCTATGGGCCCCTAACGTATTTTACAACTTATACCGATTTATTTATTTCATCAACTCCAAAATACCAGTTTGATCATAAACAATATATTCTTCAATAATTTTTCCGTCTTTGTTAAATTTATCTGCTTGAAAATTTACAACATCAACTGATTTATCCCCTTTAGTAAACTTAACAGTGATGTATGAGTAAACATAATCTCCAATTGAACCATCTTTAAAGTTAAAATGGCTTCCCCAAATATGTTGCTCTGGGTTTACTTGTAATTTAAATCCAGCTGCAATAAATTGTCTTTGTATTGCAACATTTTCGGCAAGGGTAGTAATTTTATTGTTATCATGAAAAATAGCAGAATCAGCATATTTTGTTACATAACTTATAGTATCAAAAGTTTCCATATCCTTAAATGTTGCTTTAATAGCATCAATATTTGCTGAGCTATCATAGTTTACCCCAAATTGATGTTCGTCAGACACAACAACATTATTTTCAACTTTTGGAGTACATGAGAATACGGCGATTGCCAATACCGCAATTACACTTAATTTTTTCATTTTTACATTTTTTGGTTTGAATCTCAAAGAAAACTGAATAGAACGAATAGTATTTTAATTTAGCCCAATCTTTTGTTCCAATATAGGAATTAGGAACATATTTTACTATTTTTGATTATTCAGCTAATTGTAAAATGAATAATGCAAAAGGCTAAGTAACTGATAAATCAATAATGTATCTATTATGAAAACAACAAAAATTATCTACTGGATTACTACAGGTATTATCTGCCTATTTTCATTAGGGGCTGTGCAGATGAATTCTCAAATGGCTATTGATGGCGCAAACCACTTACTCATACCACGTTATCTTGGGCTTGAGGTTAGTATTGGACAATTAATAGGATTAGTCCTTTTAATCGTTCCAGCGGTACCTGCTCGATTTAAAGAATGGGCTTATGTTGGTTATGGCATAATGTATTTAACGGCAATAAATGCGCACTTGGCAGTGGGAGACGCCTTTGTGCCTTATACTTTAATGGGTATTATTTTCTTTGGCTTATTATTAACATCCTACATTACTTTTCACAAATTACAGGCAGCAAAAAATAACTAATCTCATTTTTAATACTGCTGAAATTTTACTGTTACAAAAGAGGCGCATCGATAGATGCGCCTCTTTTGTATTATTAAATTAAACATGAGCATAATATTTACCAAGTACGCAATGGTTTAATTTTTGGTGTTAGATTGGTCGATTTAGAACCTGGAATTAACAATATATCAAAATCAACTTTAGTATTAGCAGGAACAATTGCTTCGAAACCTACTAGTATAGTGCCGGGATTGGGGGCGTCATAATCTCTAGGTGGATTTGTAGACCAAGTTTTCATAGTAATATTTTTCGCACCTGATACCTTTAATGTTAGTGTTTTCCCTCCTTTTTTTAAGAGCGCTGTTTCCGGTCCAACTATTTCTACATCAGCAGGTGTGAGCATTGTCCATCTTACTTTTGTTTCACGATTTAATGTTTGAATTTCATCTCTCACTACAACATGATTTTTATTTACAATGGCAATACCTCGTGTACTTGAAGCAAGTTGATTTTTATATACCGTACTTAAATCAAATGTCACTTGCATAAAATTGGGATCCTTGTTATCATTGATAATGGGCGCATCACCTTCAACCACTTGTAGTTGGCTATCAATAGTAAGTGTATTATGCGCATAATTATTAAGTCTGAAAACATCCCATCTTTCAGAATTTTGTGTGCGCCCCCAAAGTTTAACACCTTTGGACTCTAGTGATTCATAATTCTGCATACCAAAATCCATAGCCCATCTTTGACCATCCGCATCCATAATGAAAGAACCAATATCCATATGTGCATGATTGATTGAAGCTGAACCACCTTTTGCTGCAATATAAATTGCATTTGAATCAGTCCAAGAAGTTCTCATTAATGCCATTGGATTTTTTCCTTTTCCTACAAATGCAGTTGCGATTGGGGCTTTAATATCCTTTGTTGATATATTTCCCTTCCATAACATGATTACTGGCAATATTCTTTCATTAACTAAGTTAGCCTCTCTGCCAGCTTTAAGATAAGATTTTTCAACCCATAGCAAACTTGGATCCTTTACCTTATTCGCCAACCAAAACATTGCAGGATTAAATGAACCATTACCCCCCGCATCCGAATAATTGAAAGGCTTACCAGTCGTACCTGTCATGCTTTCCATAAAACTAGCAGTTTGTAAAAAGCCAGGGGCTTTCGTCATGCCAAAGTCGGTACCATAAATTTTTTCAAGCGCACTTAGGAATAAAACATTAAAAGAGGTTCCATATCCCCAATAGCCATAACCCTCAGGATAAATACCATCAGGTCCATAATCCTTCATTGGAATTGCCATTGATTCAACGGCGCGATTAATAATCATTTTTGCCAATTTGGGATCTTGTTCATATATCGCCATAGCGCCATATGACATGCCGGCATTACATACCTGATTCCAGTTGTGTTCCGCCTTTAACCAACTATTATTTTTACTATCAAGCGATGGCTCAATTCCTTTTTTGATAATCGCATTTTGTATAGCATCTTTCGAGGCTTGAGAAAGTTGATCAAATAACCAATCATAACCAATGGACATCGCCATGGTCATTTCAGCTACATCTAAAAAATGAGATGGATTCCAATCGCTAAAACCTGCAATTGCTAGCATTTCGCTTTCTGCCCTTATAAAATACTTTTGATCATTGGTGGTACGATAGGCATAAGACAAATAAAACAATCTTTTTAATGCTTCCCTTGATTTGTCTAAAAGTCGTCGACCTATTTGTATTCTTTGAATGGGCGCAACAGTAATGATGCGATCACTTTCCTTAATGATTGCATTGTGCAACATGGACCATACTGGATCCTTTGTTATTGAACTCACTAAATTCGCTTCCTCTCCTTTAAATAAAAGTATTCTTGGATGTGATTGTGTTATTTGTAAGTCCGCTTTGTTATTTACTTGCGCAGTTAAATCAAATACGCACATTAATAATATAAAGCTGCCAAATAGTTGCTTGAAAAGATGTTTCATTTTTATTATTTTTAATTATCCACTGAAAAATGGAAATTTTTTTCCTTACCGAATTTAAGGGAAAAATTATAAAAATAACAAAACGAAGTACGAAGAAATCGGATACAATTTCTATCGTTATGATAAAATTAAATAATACCTAGGTTTATCTCATTTTTAACGTGATACCTTCACCCAATCCACCCACATTTTTACTTTGTTACTTTTAATAAGTTCCGAAGTAGATTCTGGTAAACCATATTTTACGCCTTTACCTTTGATACCATTAATTTTTACAGGATAAATTCCACCCACTGCAAAATTTAATAGCAAATGTTTGGGCTCATCAAACACCCATTTACCGTAGTGATTGATCATGGTTTTAGTCACCTTATACATAACAATACCATCATATTTAAAAACCATTTCAGTGGGTGACCACTCTACAGCATATACATGCCAGTTCGTTACATCATTAGCAGCATTAAAATATTGACGATTCACAAAAGGAGTTTCACCACTATATCCTGGTCCATGCACTGCTGCATTTGCCCATTCGGTTTCGCCAATGTTTTCCATAATATCAACTTCACCCGTCGTTGGCCAAATTCCATTTCCTAACATCCACCATGCAGGCCACAAACCCGAACCTTTGGTTAATTTAATTTTTGCTTCGGCAGTGCCATAAGCAAAATCAAATTTATTTTGAGTAGTAATACGTGCTGAAGTAAAATCAAAGCGCTTACCATCCTTGGTGATAAAACCAGGAGTATATTGAGGGCGAAAAACCAAACATCCATTTTCTACAAACAAAGTGCTTGCAGAATCAATATAGGCTTGCAGTTCATCATTGAAATGATCACCTGTTATAATTACATTCCATTTAGAACGGTCTAGACTGGCACTTGTGAAATCATCAAAAAATAATACTTTTTTATTCGACTGTGCAACTAATTGCAATTGTAATATCAAAACAAAAGATAAAGATTTAATAACTCGAAAAATATTTGAACGTTTCATTGTTGTAATTAATAATCTATTTAAAAATTGTAATCAGTGAAATAATGATAAGCTTTTTTAAAGCAAAGATTTTACTCTTAACTATATAAATGAACCCTATAACTATTTATATACTCTTACATAATCAACCTCCATGAGCGCACTATTAAATGCAGCATCCACATTGCCCCCAAAAATTCCCCCCATTGCCATATTTAAAATCAAGAAAAAATTTTGATTAAAAGGCAAATTGTTCGCATTCACGAATGTGTAGCGGACTACATCATCTACTAAAAATTGTAAATTTGCACTGGTCCAAATAAGTCCATACTTATGAAATCCAGTAGTCACATTATCTATTAAATAAGAAGTGCCAATGGCACTGCCACCAGAATTACCTAAATAATGTAAAGTGCTATAAATGCGATTCATATCACTTCCCTTTTGTTCCATGATGTCAATTTCACCACAAGTTGGCCAACCAACCGTTGTAAAATTATCGCCCAACATCCAAATAGCTGGCCAAGTGCCTACTCCTCCTGGAAGTTTAGCAGAGACCTCTATTTTCCCATATTGGAAAGAAAATTTACCTTTTGTTAATAAACGAGCCGATGTATAACTACTTCCGGAATAGGTTTCTTTTCTTGCAATGATTTTTAAAGTTCCATTAGAGACAAAAACATTGTCGGTACGATTCGTATAATACTGTAATTCATTATTACCCCAACCGCCTGCTCCAATATCATATCCCCACTTAGATGCATCGGGCGCACCTGCGGTATTAAATTCATCAGACCATATTAATGATAGCGCTACCGAAATAGTAATATTAGTAGAGGCCGAAGTAGTCTTGCCTGTTGCACTCTTTGCTTTGACAGTAATCGTATAAGTTCCTGAAGTAGTATACTTATAATTTACTGATCCAGTAGTGGAATTTAGATATTGACCATTGCCAAAATCATATTCATAGCTTACCGCATTAGTTGCAGTGGCTATAAAACTTACATTACCAGAATTGTCTGCACTTACAGTAGGTGTGATGCTTAGATTACTAGGTCCTACATCTGTAGTACCAGATCCACCATCACCACTTTTACTGCAGCTTAAAAAACAAAAGCCCAACAGACAAGTCATCAATAATCTCATGCGTGCCTCTATTTAATTTTCAACTTTTCATACCATGAATTTCCATCTGCTCCAATGGTTCTTAAAGTCATAGTGCTAGCAGTCAAAGACAATATCTCATAAGTTGTACTTCCCATACCAATTAATACCAATCCATTTCCTGGAACCATAAATTGAATTCGAGTAGAATTTGCCATAGTACTAGCTGATGTGGCATCCATGAAGGCTAACTTTTTAACTCCTTTTGTAGCAATAGGATATTGACCTTCAGGACCAGTCAATCCGTAATAAGAAACAGCTGCTCCTAAAACAAAAGTGGTTCCTTTATTATCCAAATCCATGGAAATATTGTTATTAGCATCTTTGCTAAAAGTAACTTCATCATCGTAAAATCCGTCTGAGGCACGAGAATTAGCTCCTGCTGCATACCAAATGGGTGCGAAAGCATCATTAGGCCCTACTCCAAAATGTGCGTCGGCGCCTTTATCACAGACCCAAACTTTAGAGGCACCCCCGGTTAAGTTTTGTACAATTTCTGTTGGAATATTAAATGCTACAAACACGGTGATTTTTTTAGTAATGTTAGACACAATACCACCTGTTCCAATGGCTGTCACATTTACATTATAGTCACTTGTACCTGGAGTCGTGTACTTATAAGTCACTACACCGGATGGTACCATTTGAGTGTTGCCATCACCAAAATCTATCTTATAGGTAATGGCATCTGTCGCTTTCACATTAATAGCGACTAAACCAGTACCATTACCAGCTGGATTGGCATTGTCTACACCAGTGACAGTTGTAGTTAACACTAAGCCCGTTGGGGTTTTCATGCTACCAAAACTATATTCTTCTTTTTGACAGCTAGTCAATCCAAGGATTACTAACAAGCTGAACAAACTAAGTAATTTAAATTTATTTTTCATAACGTCTTTTATTATTCGTTAATTAAGTTTAATGTCATCAAAGTAAAAAGTATAATTAGCAGAACCATCACCTACCGTTCCTAAATCAAAAATCAATACGACTTTTTGATAAGATTTTGAAGTATTAATAGCACTGTAATCAAAAGTTAATTCTTCCCACTCACCTGCTTTAGTAGTTGTCATCTCTTTTTCAAAAGCAATTCCACCATCAGTTAAGTTTTCTACTTTTAATAAAAGCTTCGCACCTACTCTTGGAGAGTGTATTTTTACTTTAAATGTTTTACCAGCAGAAAAGTCGATAGGATTGTCTAATGTAATATAGCTACCTGCCCATGGATCACCAGCGCCTTTCACCATTTTGCCTACTTTATTGGAAGTATTGATGCCTGATTTATTAGGATTCGTTACTACAGTTGCTGCACCACCACTAAAATCAGTGAAAGCATAATTTAAAGTAGTTGATTCAAAATCCAAAGGAATCCCTAACACATTGGTTGGTGTTGCTGCACCAAAGATGACATTGTCCCAATAAAATACTTTTCCAGTTCCAACATTTCCAAAATCAAAGAAGATAGATGCCATGTTAAATGTATAAGATAAATTTAACGCAGCCGTACCTGTAGCTTGATTTGAAAAATCAAATACGATTGTTTCCCAAGCATTGGCTTTGGTTGTTTTCACATCCGTTTCCACCGATTTGTTAGGATCGTTTTTGTCCTCGATTTTTAATTTTACTGTTAATCCTGAAGCAGGTGAATACACATCCACTGACATTTTAGTAGCGCCTGCTTTAATTGGAATTGCAGTTGCAAAACCTTTAGGATTTGAGCCACCCAAAGTAGTTCCTGCCCAGGTTTCAGCACCACTTACTTTCGTTGTCTTCTTCACTTTATTTGCACTATTAGTAGGATCTACTGCATCAACCGTTGCACTATTACCAAAATCAATAACACTATAGTTTACATTATTCGCATCAAAAGTTACTGGTAAATCAATTTGACCTAATACAATTTCAGCAGGCATGAAAATAACGTCATCAAAATAAAACGTTTTTTTCACGGTATTCGTTGGCCCCCAAGTATTACCATTACCAAAATCAAAGAAAATAGAAGCTTTGTTATAGCTATGTGCATAATTAACAGCAGGGGTACCTCCACTTTGATTGCTAAAATCAAATACTAAAGTTTCCCAAGCATTTGCTTTAGTTGTAAGTGCATCTGTTTCAACTGATTTACTAGCATCTTTAGCGTCTTCAATTTTCAACTTCACTAAATAACCAGCAGCCGGAGAATAAACTCTGACGCTCATTTTAGTTCTATTGGCCGCTAAAGCAACTTTATTGGTAAATCCTAAACCTGTTCCAATCGTGGTACCAGCCCAAAATTCAGCACCTACATTTTTATCAACTTTCATCACCATGTTGGCTGCATTCGTTGGATCAGCTGCAAAAGCAGAAGCGTTACCACCAAAGTCACTCATTGTGTAATCGTAATTAGGATCATCAAATGCAACAGGTAGATCAATTTGCTTGCCTACTTTAATGGTATCACTGCGTTCTGTAGTAGCAACGCCACCCGACAATGCAATTACTTTTACGATATAAGTTCCTGCTTTAGGATAATCGTGTGTAATAGTTTGACCTTCGATAAAAGTTTTAAATGGAACAGGATTCGCAGTAGCAGAATCTCCAAAAAATACTTTAAAGAAAGTTTCATATAAAGCTGAAGCACCTACACTTAGGTTTAAACCATTTTGATTTAAAGTCACTTTTAAATTTTCAGGTGCTCTAAAAGAAACGGTTAAATCCTGAGTAGCTTCAGTTGTTTTACCTAAAATGTTACGAGCTACCATTTTTACTTTATATAGTCCTTCCTTATACACGTGTTGTGTACTTTTCCCAGGCAATAAAGTAACAGGTGCTGTTGTAGCGTCACCAAAATATACGTCGAAGGAAGTTGCGCCTTCCCCCATTGGAGTGATAGTCACTAAACCCGTATTATCCTGCGTAATATTATATAAAGCAGATAATTTGGCAGAAGCACTTGCCCCGTCAAGGAAAGCGACATCTTCAAAAAGGTCTTTTTTACAACCGACCAATAAGATCAGCGAAGTACAGACAGCTAATAAATATTTAAAATTTTTCATTATCATTTATTTTTAAAAGTTTTTAATATCCAGGATTTTGAGTGAGGCCTGAAATTTCAACTTCGGTTTGTGGAATAGGGAACACTTCATGTTTGCCTACTTTAAAATTGGCACCCAATACTGAAGCTGCTTTTCCAGTTCTTACTAAGTCAAAGAAACGTTCACCTTCCATGGCTAATTCTAATCTGCGCTCTGCTAAAATTGCATCATATAATGCAGTACCTGTAGCAGTGATATCATGATTGTTATCTAAAAATGCACGACGACGAACTAAGTTTAAATACGTTTTCGCTTTAGTTTCATTTACAGTAGTTCCTTTAGTGAAAGCTTCAGCAGCCATTAATAAAACATCTGAATAGCGAATAATTCTAAAGTTATTCAAGTAGTTCAATTCTACTTGCCCCGAAGTTTGTCCTTTACGAGGTAAGTACTTTTGATTGTATAAGCCTGTATTTTTATACGGCGCCACTTGGTAGGAAATATTAAACTGAGGGTTCGCTGATTTATATGCATCAATATCTAATACAGTTACGTTTTTACGTTGATCACCTGCAGCATATGCATTCGCTAAATCCTTAGTAGGTAAGTTCGTACTCCAACCTGGTGCATAAGGCATATCAGAAGTGCCAGATAAACCACGAATGCCACATTGTTGAATAGCATAGTTACCTTGTCCGCGTGTAGCACCACCCCAGTTATAATAAGGAGAAGAATTAGAATACTGAATTTCAAAAACAGATTCAGTACCATTCTCGCCAGATAATAAAAAGATGTTACCAAAATTTTGAACTAAAGAAAAAGCATTAGCATTAATAACATTGTCTAACATAGTTGCAGCAGCATCAAATTTGTTTTGATACAAATACACTTTACCTAATAAAGCTTGTGCTGCATATTTCGTAATACGTCCTTTTTGAATTTGCGTAGGAGGCAATACCGCAATTGCTGCAGTTAAATCTGCTTCAATTTGCTTGTATACGTCTGCTTTAGGAGCACGCTTCAAGGATTTTGAATCGGTTAATGATAATCGCTTATCAGTAAACAAAGGAACATCACCAAACATTTTTACTAATGTAAAGTAATAGTAAGCTCTTAAAAAGTTTACTTCGCCATACATCGCATCTTTTCCAGCAAAATCAATTTTATCGCCAGCAGGATTGCTTACTTTATATTGTAATAAATAATTAGCACGATTCACGCCTTCGTAAGCAGATTGCCAAATTTCAGTCAATTGGCCATTTACTGGAGTTGTAGTGTAATCGTCAATTTGTTGCAATGGAATTACATCTGAAGCGTTTTCACCACCAGCTACGGCATTATCAGTAGCAATATCGCCAATAGGAACTACTTGGTTGATCCATTGTAATGGAGTGTAACAACTAATTTCCATAGTACGGTAATCTGATTCAGATTTTAGATAATCCTGATCAGTAGTTTTAAATTCTTCCTGGGGATTATAATCCACAAATTTGGTGCATGCATTTAAGCTACCTAGGAAGGCAACCAACACTAGCATTTTTAAATATTTTTTCATACTTATTTTCATTTTATGAAGATTTAAAATTTAATATCAAGTCCTACAGCGTAGGTTCTAGGTTGAGGATAAGCACCACGGTCTACACCAGTTTCAAGGATACCTCCTGGAATTTCTGGATCATATCCAGTGTACTTTGTAAGCGTGTACGCATTTTTAACTTGAACATACAAACGTACCTTGTTGATTCCTTTTCTTGTCATTGAAGCAGGTAAGGAATATCCTAATTGTAAATTCTTGATTTTTATAAATGATCCGTCTTCAACATATCTATCAGACACTCTAGCGTTGTTATTATTATCTACAAAAGAATATCTTGGGAAGCGAGCGTCGTTGGTAGAATTTTCACCAGTCCATCTTGCTAAAACTTCACGAGGCTTATTTGTATAATTAGCGTTTCTTTCAAAAGCACGATATATGTCGTTTCCTACTGAAGCATATACAAAAGAAGTAAAATCAAAATGTCCTACTTCGATATTTAAATTCCAACCCATTGTGAATTTTGCAAATGGATCGCCAATTTTTGTTTTATCATTCGCATCAATTTTGCCATCACCATTGATGTCTACAAATCTGATATCCCCAGGTTGTGCCCCTGTTTGTTTAGGAGCGGCAGCAACTTCAGCAGCATTTTGGAATAAACCTGCTGTTTTAAACCCATAAAAATAACCAGGAGTGAAGCCTTTTTCAAATACAGTTACTGTCTGTGATTGACCGTTAAAATAGCCGCCTCCAAATATTTTGGCAGTACCATCTGAGTTAGTCGCTGTTACTAAATTAGTAGCCGTTGTAAAAGTGATCGCAGTATTTACTTTTACTTTGCGCGTATTTGCATTATGATATGTTAAAGTCATATCATAACCTGTGGTTTTTGTTGTACCAATATTAGCTTGTGGAATAGGCACTGTACCTAAATACAAAGAAGCAGATGGTGTAAATAATAAACCATCTACAGTTTTTTCAAAATAATCTGCCGTTAAACTAAAATGACTATTTAAGAAGCTCATGTCAAAACCAATATTAGTTTGTAGTTGTTTTTCCCATCTTAAAGCATTGTTAGCAGCAGAACCAACGGTAGAACCTGGGTAAAACACTTCACCATAGCTGTAACCGTTACTGTTTGCAGTTGGACCATAACTTGGACCGCCTGTGATAATACCTATATATTGAGGATTCACATTTTCGTTACCAGTAGTACCATAACTTCCTCTAATTTTTAGAAAGTTGATGAACTTGGTAGTAAAGAATTTTTCTTTAGACACTAACCAGCCCAATGAACTAGAATAAAAATTACCAAATTGATTGTCCTTACCAAATGCGATAGAACCATCACGACGAGCAGAAAAAGAAGCTAAGTACTTATCATTGTAGTCATAGTTTAAACGACTAAAGTAAGATAAGTTACGGCGGAAATATTCGTAATAATAACCAGTTAAGGCATCCGTATTATTTGCATTATTCGCGCCTGTAGCTGCTGTGAAATCAGCAAATGCCCATGAGTTAAATGGTACATCTTGACGGCTTGCACCTGCTGTATTGCCTGTAGTTTTTTGAGCAGACATACCCGCAACAGTTTCAAAATGGTGGTTGGTATTGATGTTAAAATTATAGTTGAAATAGTTTTCAAAAATATAATTGAAGTTGCTTGCCTTATCGTGTGAAACTTTATTACGCTTACCTAAAACCGCAGACCCATCCTCATTCATTGAGTTATCCACGTTGTAAGTTCCATAATAAGCTAGTGGACTAAATGATTTTGCATTACCATCATACTTTGTATATCCAAAACGAGAAGTAAACTTAACATTTTTAATTACGTCATATTGTAATTCAAACTTACCATATAACTTAGTTCCTATGTTTTTATTGTACGTATTATCTAAAATAGTAAGTGGGTTGAAAATTTCCGATAAAAGCAAATTACTGAAGCCAAATTTGCTTGCAGTATTTTTTGTATTTAAAATAGAAACGGTAGGATCAAAGTTTAAAGCACTTCCAATCACACTATTAAAGGAGTTTTCTAAAACGCCTTTAGAATCTAATATTAAAGCACTTGTGTTTACAATGAACTTTAATTTTGAAGTTAAATCAAAATTCAAATTAGCTGTGAAGTTAGATCTAGTGAAATTTGATTTGTCATTACCACCTACAATTCCACCTTGGTTTAGATAACCTGCACTTAATAAATAAGACATTTTATCTGAACCGCCTTTTGCAGTCAAATTATATATTTGTTGCGGAGCATCTTTAAAAATTTGGTTTTGCCAATTCGTACCTACGCCAATGCCAGATAAATTAGAAAAAATGGGTGCACCACCTGCAGTGGTACTTCCTTCATTTAACATTGCAGCATATTCTGTAGCATTTAAAACACCAATCGTGTTCATCACTTGTTGCATACCATAGTTACTGCTAAAGCTAAATTCAGTTTTTTGATTTTTTCTACCTGATTTAGTAGTCACCACGATTACACCATTACCACCTCTCACACCATAAATAGCAGTGGTAGCTGCATCTTTTAGTACGTTGATGGTTTCAATATCGCTAGGATTAATTGAGTTTAAATCAACCAAAGATTGTTGCACTCCATCTACTATCACAGTTGGATCTGTTCCAGTGAAAGAAGGAATACCTCTAATTAATACTGTTGGTTTAGAGCCCGGAGAACCACCTTGAATGACACTTACCCCAGAAGCACGACCTTGTAAGGCCTCTTCAGTACGAACTGCATTCACTTTTTCGATATCTGCACTTTTAATCGTGGAGATAGCACCAGACACTTTGGTGATTTTTTGGGTACCATACCCAACAACAATCACTTCATTTAAATTGGATTCAGCTACTTCGGTTAATTCAAAGTTGACAGTTCCCGCAGCAGCTACTTTTTTTTCTGCTTTGTTCATGCCTACATAACTAACTACTAAAGTTGCTCCTTTTGCCGGAATGGAAACGGTATAGTTTCCTTTCGCATCAGTCAAAGTAGCTTTGTTTGTTCCCTTAACTACTACTGAAGCGCCGACAAGCAATTCGCCGTTGGTCTTATTGGTTACCTTGCCCTCTACCTGAATGTTTTGAGCAAAAGCTCCCACAAAAAGGCATAAAGTGAAGGCAGAAGTAATCCAAAACCTGAGTTTTAATTTCATATACACTTTAATTAATGGTTTAAATATTAGAATTTTTATGATTTAAAAAGATAGCATGCGTTATTTGAGAAATGAGTCCTTGCTTGATAACAAATTTTAAAGAAATTCGATTAGGAGCGCTCCAAGATTTTGAAGATCGTTCAATAAAAAGGACGGAAATGGCTAAAAATAGGGGAAGGGATAAGCTAAAATTAGCTTTTTCTGTAGCAGTAGCTAATCCACATACTAGGATAGCCAAAAAAGCAAGTTTTGTAGTATTTTCCATTGGTTTAAGCTTAAAATCGTTTAACAGATGTAGTGTTTAGGCACAGTTCTATTAATATGTAAAATTAAACAACCCTTTCTCTGTAATCAATAAATTTACCACATCACTACTACTACTTAAATTAAAAATGTTATATTTAATCTATAATTACTACATCACTACTACATCTTAAATAACATGTACTTTTAACACATTATGATGTACCCTATGAAAAACTACCAACTTTTAGCTTTTTTGTTATTTTCTAGTCAAATCCTTGGGCAACCCTTTATAGGACAGAGAGAAATCACCAATTACGAAAAAAAGAAGTACAATGCAGGTACTCAAAATTGGCAAATACAACAGGACAAGCAAGGAAGGATATATTTTGCCAATAATGAAGGAGTTTTGAGTTTTGATGGGAATTATTGGGAATTATACCCCCTGCCAAATAAGACTATTGTTTGGTCCGTTGAGATGGCAAATAATCAATTATTTGTAGGAGGGCAGGATGAAATGGGATTTTTGAGCCCAGACAAGAGTGGGCAATTATCCTTTCACTCTTTAAAATCCTATTTGGATGAATCGGATCAAAAATTTGCTGATATATGGAATATTGTGAATGTGGGGGATGATATTTTTTTTAGATCTATCTCTCGTTTGTTTAAGTGGAATAAGGGTAAAATGAAGGTTTATCAACCTAGCTCCACCTGGTTTTTTTTAGGAAAGTTTCAAAATAAAGTGATCGCCCACGATGAAGCAAGAGGCATCATGATTTATAAAAATGGAAATTGGGAATTATTTATTAAAAAACAAGAATTACCAGAAAATTTCTACATCACATCGATAAGTGATTATACACCTGGCAGCAGCATTATAACTACTTCAAAAAATGGATTATTTAAATTAACAGAAGAAGGTATAAAACCTTTGACAATTAAAGGCATCAACAATAAAGACCACTTTACCAGCATTGTAAAAGTTGATGAATTTAATTACGTGCTGGGTACCTATAATAATGGCGTGTATTTATTCAATGAAAAAAATGAAGTCATTGAAAGTTTCACTAAACAAGAAGGATTACAAAACAATAATCTTAGAAGTTTATACATTGACAAATCAAAAAATATTTGGATGGGATTAAACAATGGAATTTCATTTATTCCATTTAACAATGCCATAAAAGATATAAACCCAGTTGATTTTAGAGATGGATCAGGGTATAGTATGGCAGTGCATAATAATCACATGTATTTCGCTTCTTCTAATGGTGTTTATGAATTACCTTTTGAAAATAAAAAAGATTTAAGTTTTCTAAAAAATAATTTGACAAATATTTCTGAAGGTCAAACATGGAAATTAGGCATCTTAAATAATCAACTATATGCAGGGAAGGAAGATGGATTATATCAAATAGAAAATCGAAGTGCGAAAGTAGTTGATAAAAAAAGTGGGTACTGGATTTTCGAAACTTTGTCTAATAAGCAAAATATTGCAGTAACAGGAAGCTATGAACAAGTAAGATTGTTTGAACAAAAAGAAGGTAAATGGAATGACCTTGGAAATATTAAAAGCTTTTCTGGTTCTGCTAGATTCCTTGCTATAGATACTAATAATTATGTTTGGGTATCACACCCTTATCGTGGTGTTTATAAAATTAGCCTAAAGGATTCAACTACTAAATTATATACGAGTGATCATGGATTGCCATCTACTTTGAATAATCATGTGTACAAAATAAAAAATAAAGTACTCATCGCCACCGAGAAAGGCATTTTTGAATATAATGAAGTAAGGGATAATTTTGAAGTTTCTTCTTATTATAAAAATATATATGGAGAAAAAAGTGTTCGTTATTTAAAGGAAGATGTACAAGGTAATATCTGGTTTGTGGAAGATAAAAATTTAGGGGTCATAGATTTGAGTGGTAAAAAACCAACTATTATTTACATACCAGAATTAAATGGAAATATTTTAAGTGGTTTTGAAAACGTGTATTCCTATGACAATTACAATACGTTTATTGGAGGACAAAAAGGATTTTATCAAATTAATTTTGAAAAATATAAAGAAAACATCATTCCATTAAAAATACTAATTAGAAAAGTAAAAATTAAGGGAGATGTTGACAGTGTTTTATTTGGAGGATACAACCAAGATATCAATGAAGATCAATCTCTTTCCAGCTTAGGCAAAGCAAAGGTAAAATTTCAATTAAATTCCTTTCATTTTGAGTATGTAGCGCCTTTATTTGAACAACAAATAAATTTAGAATATAGTTATCGTTTAAAAGGATTCGACAAGACCTGGTCCAACTGGAACAAAAAAACTGAAAAAGACTATACTAACTTACCAGCAGGTAATTACACATTTGAAGTAAAGGCAAGAAACAATTTAAATAATGAATCTCCTATCACAAGTTATAATTTTGAAGTATTAGCACCATGGTATTTTAATTTTTGGTCAATTTGTTTTTACGGATTTTTTTTATTCGTACTCCTATATTTATTTTATAAGCTTCAAGCGAAAAAGTATTTAAATAGATATCAGGAACAACAAAAAGAATTAGAATTGAAACATCAAATTGAATTAGAAAAGTCAGAAAAGGAATTGATTCAATTAAAAAATGAAAAGCTTGAAACCGAAATTGAATTTAAAAATTCCGAGTTGGCATCATCGGCTATGAACTTGGTACAAAAAAAGGAATTCATTCTAAAAATTAAAGAAACGCTTCAACATTTAAATAAAAATGAGAAGGAATCTATGGATTCAGTGGATCTAAAAAAATTATTAAGAAGTTTATCAGAGGAAGAAAAATTAAATGACGAATGGGAGCAATTTTCCATTCACTTTAATAATGTACATGGCGATTTTTTGATCAAACTAAGCGAAAAGTACCCTACACTTAAAGCACATGAATTAAAATTGTCTGCGTATTTAAGAATGAACTTAACCTCCAAAGAAATTGCACAATTGATGAGTATTTCGGTACGTGGGGTAGAAATTAGTAGATACCGATTAAGAAAAAAATTAAACATCCCTACAGAAACGAACTTGTTTCAATTCCTATTTGAAATTTAAATAGGAGATAAGTTGTTTTATTTTGATTCACAACTATTTAAATATCTTTATTTAGCTTTAGGAATTTACGCCTTGGAAATGATAAAGATTACTCTGTAAATAGTTAGCGGCGCCATTAACTATTCATGATGCCATGGGGTGTGTCAAAACAATGCCCCAGCTCCGCATACAACGCATCCACTTCAGCATGTTTTAATTAAAAGGTACCTAAAAATTATATGCTATAACTTAATTTCACTAAGGGGGACACCAAACAGCTTTAGTGTTAAAAAATTTAAATCTGTTTCATTTCCTTTTAGGTGTATTGTTTTTTGAATATGCGTTTGAGTATCCCCTGGTGATAAAGCCATTGCTGGAGATGAGCCTTCTAATTCATAAAACTTTCCCATTTGTTTGCCTTCCACCGGACCATCCGTATAGGCATTTAAGGCATCGCCTTTAAAAGGTTCCGACTGCATTTGCCATAAAGAATTGACATAATCGGTTTTGCCTTTTGGCAAAGTAAACTGTATAATAGTTAACACTTTATTTTCTGCATCATAGCTTGCCGCCATGGGCGTTGCGCGTAATGGAGAGATGCCTATTTTACTTCTTTGCTTTGCATCCGCCTTAAATAACAAGTGTCCATTTCTTACTTGTAATCTTGTGGTATCTAATTTTCCAAAATAGTCATCAGTAACAATTTTTCCTAGCCTAGTTTCCTCCCCTTTTTGATAGGGAACAAAAACCGTGGTATGGTCATTTGCTTGCAACATACTCAAAACCCAAATAGACAACTGACCTGTAATTTTGGTCCAAGGGAATTGGCCTATATTTTTTACTTTGTTTTCAGTTTCAAATCCAACCGCCTTTATCGAAGCGCCCGTTTTCACACCAAGGGTATTGGTAATATTTTCAGTACTTAATAATTTTATTTTTCTATTTACTTCCAAGTCAAATGGGGTACCCGAATAATTTAATAAATGAATTTTCTTATTAAAAACAGCCTCCGTGTTTGTTGTCCCTACTAAATCAAATCCTTCGGTATCAAGACTTGGCGGTACATACCAGTTTTCAAACTTGAATTCAGTATTGGGTTTAAAATATATAGAGAATTGTCCACCTTCAGGTCCTAACCAAAATCTTTCTTCGCCACCAAAGGCATTAAAATGCGGCGTTAGTTTATTCGATGCAATTAAATCATGATTTATCCATCCAAAACTAAAACCCTTTTCTCCTTCGGCCGTACTGGTCATTACTCGACCCTGGTATTGGGGTAAAACAATTAAAGACGCGTCGCCATTTTTTAACAACACTAAATCCTTATGGTATTTTTTTAAAAAAGCCAAGTCATAGCCAAAAGAACCTTTTTTATTTTCATCCGAAATACTCGCTTGGGTGTTTAAATTATTCGTTGGCTTGTCTAGATAAAAATAGGCGGTTGAAGCTAGCTCATCAGTTCGATAAAAATTCATTCCAAAATTTTTATGATCAAAAAATGAATTGTTGATGCCTCCTTCAAAACTGGTATCTAATAAGCCATAAGTAATGGGTGGGTTACCCTTTAAATTAATTATATCACTTGCACCTTCTTGTTTAATGAAAAAAACAGGGGTAATATTTGCTCCTTTTTTGATTAATGCCCTAATTTTTTCAACAGAACTATTACCCATTTGCTGAATGGTGACTTTACATTGACTTTGAAAGTAAATGGGATCAGGTACATGATACCTATAAAAGCAATACTCCCCTTTTTTATCATCTGAAATTAAGGAGCCTTGAAACTGATCTTGATATTCACCTTGTCCCCATCCTGTTCCAATATAGTCTTCCGTTCCAGTTCCTGAAAGTGAAGGCAATTTATTATCGCCATCTAAATACACTTTCACCTCCCCTTCACCAAACCAGGTATCCCTTAACATGGTATCACTGATCACTGAAATATTAGTTCCAATAAATCGTCCCTTACCATTGACCGTAGGTAAAATTTCAAAGTCTTTGCCTAGCGTAGTTTTTGCTACATGATGCCAGTAAGCATGAAAATACATAGCATCATCAGGCACTTTTTCTAAAGTATAATTTATATCGTACCAAACCAGGGCATGGGAACTTGACTCATTTACTAAAACAATTTTTACTGCTGTTCTAAATGGCATTGGTATTGTAAAATTAAAAGAGCGCCCTTCTGGATTTGAGAATAATGCATTTTTGTACGCTTTAGATTTACCCAAACCTAAACCAAAAAAATCACCAATAGGTGCTGAAACTGCGGGTGTTTTACTCCCATCCCAATACATTTCAATACGCACATTTTGCATTTGATCAGCTGATCTTGGTATGGTGCCGCTTAGCCACATACGTCGCACAATACCAGCACCAGTAGCATCTAATAATGCAACTTTTTCACCCGCTTCTAAAGTAATAAATGCACGACCCTTTGCGCCCTTATTCGTTATACCTGCACTGCCTTTGGCCCCTGTTGGATTTTCAGGACTTACCCAAATCGTTTTGATTTGATTCGATGGCGCTTTGTATAATTCCTGTGCAAAAGTTTTTGTAACGAATGCGTTCATAACAAAAACTAAAACCAATAAATACAGTTTGTTTTTCATAGTTTAAATTTAACAACAATTAGGTGAACCATCACATGATTTTATGAAAGCTTCTGTGAGGCCTCTTTGAATTTCAATTTCAGTGGCCTGTCTAATAGATACTATTTTTATATTATAATGTATGGTTGCACCAGCAAGTGGATGATTGGTATCCACTAAAATAGTGTCTATGTTTTTTTGCAATAATTTTGCTTCAGTCCCATCGGGTACTTGAATAAAACTGCCAATCTCAAAATCATTAATATTTTCAAATAAAGAATTGGAAAAAGATTTAATTAATTTTTCATTCATTGCGCCGTAAGCATGTTGTGGAGGTAAAGTAATTTGTACTTCATCATTTACTTTGTGGCCTTCAAGCGCCTTTGCGACCATTGGGAAAATAGCAATGGCCCCATGTACATACTCTTCTGTTTCAAAATCGAGATTTGAAAATACTTCACCTTCTTCATCCAACGAAATAGTATAATGTATGCCAATTACTTTATTTTTTTCAACTTGCATTTTAGCTGAGTTTAACTTTTAGTTCCTGGCCTTTCTTTAATTCAATTTTATACTCAAATTGAAAAGTGAAGGTTTGGCCTTCCTTCATCATTTTTGCATTGACTAACTTGGTTCCGATATAAATCTTAGGTAAAGTAACTGGCGCTTTGGCGTCAAGCGTAATTTTATTTAAAAACAAACTGCCATATTTAACTTTTAGTATAGCCGAAAAGCTTTTATCACTTTGTAATTGTTCAAAGGAGCCCCAAGCAGTTGCGGATGTAAAAGGTATTTTACATTTATCTGTATTTAATTTCGGTGCAAATTTTATAAACCCATTTGGGCCATCATAATCAAAACCACATGCGGAAATAAATGTACCATAACTCGCCATCGCACGCGCATAATGATCGCTACACTCAATTTCATTGAATGGATTTCTTTTCCCAGCATAATATCGATCATGGATCATTCGAGTTAATATAAGCGCTTCATCTGTCATTCCTTCTGCCATCATATGCGAAGCTACCTGATGTTCAAAGCCACTCATACATTCATGGAAGTAGCCTAGTTGCCAAGTTGTTTTTTCACCATAAGGTTTTGCTTCATTACTTGGATTGGTATTCATGACCATACCGCCGTCACCAGCAAGCGCATAAGGACGCCAACCTCGACGCTCCTTAATATAAGGGCCAACGTCAGGGGTAAAATTATATTTCCATAATGCCTTTAGTGCCGAGATAGTTTTTTCCTTATCAATGATTCTTCCTAAACCCACCTGGTGTGCCCAACTTTGTCCATACACCTGATCAATATGACAGGTATTATAGGATCCTAATTTTTCTCTTCCTTTAATCTCATCTGGCTTATGAATGAAATATTCACCGTTGAAAAGCTGCGCCTCCATATTTTTAGTTCCATTGCTTACATAAGTGGAACAAGTTTTGGCAAAAACAGCATCACCCATTGTTATGGCCATTTGTTCACTTGCTTTTACTGCCGCAATACATATGCCTACCAACCAAGCTATTTCACCATCCCATACAGCATCTAATGTATTTTCAATGGGTGTATCTTCCATCCCATCCCCATTTTTATCCTGATTTAAAATCCAAGTAGTTGCTAACTTTATTTTATCCCAGTTATTTTTCAAAAATGTTTTATCAGGTGACATTTTATGCTCTCTATATATCCTTAATATAGTACCTGCCTGCCCATCAATTGCTGGTGTTTTAACTACTTCGCCACGATACAACATCATTCCATCTGGTTTTAATGACAAACCTAAATCAACACGTTCTCTTGTATCTCTTTCAATTGCAGGAAAAATGCGGCCCATTGCTTGTGCGTATTGCCACACATGTGTACAGGTTCCTTCACAACATCCTACGCCTTCCCAAGCATAAAATCTGCCTGACTCAAAACGATGGGCTGTGGTGGTTGCTAATGTTGATATATTTAAAAAAGTACGTTCTAAAAACCACCATGGTAATGTTGAATCATACCATGTTTGTCGCCACAATATAGTTTGTGTTGAAAGTGTTGAAAAATTTGCAGCTACGTATTTTACAACTTCAACTGCATTTTTAAATTGTTGGTTATAAAAACGTCCTTTACCCTGAATGACTGGATTTAAAGTCAAATTAGCAAAATGCCAGGCAAGTATATAGTTCGCTTTAATAGTTTGCCCGCTTTTAATTATATGATTTGTGCAAACTGAATTCATTAATGGGCCTGCTGACACTGATTTTTCTGTAGGTAATAAAATTTCTTCCGAAAACGAGGAAGCAGTTAGTGGTAATGAAAATGAGGTATTGACAATGCACTTGCTGTTAATCGCGCCAATAGCCATCGTACCATAATCTGCTTTCTTATCCTGATTTTCTGTGCCATTCAATTTAATACCACTATTTAAAATTGCGGAGCCATTATTTTTCTCAGCAGTATTTAATCTTATATCGGTTTCTTTTTTTGATTTTGGCGATACTTTATTTTCTAACCAACCCAATATGGAAACTTTGATGTCATTCTTTGTTTTATTTTTTATTGAAAAAGAATAAATCGTACAAGGTAGTCCAGAATTTTTTTCATCCAACGGAATAAAAGGGGAATAAACGTCTGCTGTAATAGCTAAGCCTAAAGTATGATCAATATAATGCAGCTTTGCCATTGGGTAAGTGGCTTCGAATAAAATTTCATCCCAATCAGTGGCTTCAAGTTTTTTTATTGTTGTTGTATTTCCAGAAACAATTTTAAAAGCAAAGCCTTGTTCAAGCGGTCTGATATTTTTTGCAGGTTGTACATATGCAGAACCATCTTGGGGTCTTACTTTTTTTCCAACATGTAAATCTGATTCCCATTCAATGGTCTTTGGATCAATCCCATTTTGATTTTCATTAAAAATATCCCATAACCAAAGCCTTCCATCACCGCCTAAGTAAACAGTACCAGTAAAGATACCACCGATTGGCATGCCAATATATTGTAATTCATTTTTCGTTTTTTTATACGTAGTCACAAATCCCCTGTGATATAAGGACTTGATCCACTCCGGATCTAATTTTTTATCAATAGGTATATTATATAACAAGGGAGATTGCACAAATGGACCTGCAATGGCTTTTAGCGGAGTATGATAAATGCCTGCTGCTAAGAGTCCTGAATTTTGAATAAATTTTCTTCTTTCCATAATGATCAATTAGAATATTATTCTTTTTATTTGTTTGCGTGATCTTGCTTATAATGATTCAATAAAGCATCCCCTCCAAAATCATTTTTTAAATCTCTGATAACAGAATGAATATGATTTGCATTGTTTTGTGTGTTGTCATATTCAATAATAAAACTAGGTCCTTGAACACGATAATAGGTAGGACTGCCCACTTTATTGATGGTCGTACCCGCCCATGCAAATAAAATATTATCTAATCCAGCGGCTTGTATATCCTTCAGCATACTTTCAGCAAATAAATGAGTATACCTATTTACATACACTTTAATTAATTTCAAAAGCAATGCTTGTTGATTTTCATTTAACTCTGTATACTTAAGTCCAATTTTTGGATTAATTTCCGCATTTCTTTTATCAAAAGTTAATATGTCTTTATACGCTATAGTGTCAATAATTGCTTTTTTTAATTGCTGTGGATCTAATGAATTAAGCACTTGAAATCCTTCTTCGGTTTCTTCTTTTAAAATTTCTTTCCCTTTTTTGGATCCCGTGAGTACGACTGCAGGATTAGATCCCATGAATCCAGGTGTGCCAGAAACAATCATTTTTTTATCAAAAGAAAAATTATAAGAAATATGATGCCCCTCAAAGCGCCATCCCCAAATTGTTTTATTAGATGGAATGCCGAAAATTGAAAAATGATAATTTCCTGGATCACGATAATTGTCTTCTGGTTTTCTGTTTTCAATTTCTTTTAAAACCACTTCCATCGCGACAATATCAGTCGCTTTTTTGTAGGCCGTCTCGCTTAAACAAGCTCGTAATAATGCAAGCCCTGCCTCGGTTTGCTGCGCATTCATTTCATTGAATGTTATTCCTTTTCTAACGAATGGAACAAAATGAAAATTATATCGCTCCTCATTATCAAATGGAAACAAGGTGCCTGTTTTTTGTTCGGTACTTAATAAATCAATAAAATTGTTGGCTTTTTTTACAACGTCCTGTGCGTTGGCTAAAAAAAGAAATAAACAAATGTTTAAAAACGTTAGAAATACTTTTTTCATTTTAATTAATTTAAGGATCATCTGTAGGTTAATATTAATCAATTAAAGCCTGCGTGGCTTAATTTTTTTTTTCTTTTATTTGCTTTAACAATAATTCCAAAGCTGCTACTTTTTCGGGAAATTGGTTTGCCAAATTATTTTTTTCGCCAATGTCATCTTTTAAATTATATAACTGTGGAATAGTTGCATTGCCTGTTTCAATATTTGTGGCATAGGTCATGGCATTGCCTTTAGCAGGAGCAATATACTTCCAGTCACCACTTACGATAGCTAAAGTTCCCGCATGTTCAATATATGTGTTACGCCCTTGTTTTGTTTTACCTAATAATGCATTCATGTGATTTTCACTATCCATTGCATCACCATTTGGAATTTTAAATTTAAAATAGCTCGCAAAGGAGGCTAGTAAATCTATCTGACTCACCAATGCTGGTGAAACTTGATGCGATATTGTTCCTGGCCAACTTACAATAAATGGCACCCTATTCCCGCCCTCAAAAATACTAGATTTCCCCCCGCGCAATGGACCCAAAGGCGTATGGCCATTTAACTCAGTTATGGAACCATCTAAATACCCATCATTTAACACAGGCCCATTGTCACTTGAAAAAATGATCATGGTATTTTTCTCAATACCTAATGCTTTTAGTTTACTTACAATTTCGCCTACCATCCAATCCAATTGTAAAATGGCATCCCCCCTAAAACCTAGTCCACTCTTACCTTTAAACATAGTCGCTGGCATTCTTGGGACATGTGGCTCAGTAGAGGCATAATATAAAAAGAAGGGCTTATTTTTATTTCCTTCCATAAATTGTTTAGCCTTTTCTAAAAAAGTAAATGTAAGTTCTTCATCAGTCCATCTTGCCGTTTTTCCACCGGTCATATAACCTATACGACCTATATTATTTACAATGGTTTGATCATGCCCTTGAATTGGATCCGTATGCATTTTTAATAATTCAGGATGTTCCTTTCCTGTAGGATCATCCCCCAACTTTTCTTTATAGCTAACTTTAATGGGATCTTTTAAATCTAATCCGACAACATTACCATTTTCAATAAAAACGGTAGGTACCCTATCTGCAGTTGCAGGAAAAATAAACGAAAAATTAAATCCTACTTCATTGGGGCCCGGTTTTATAATTTCATTCCAATTTTTTTGAACAGATTCACCTAATCCTAAATGCCATTTCCCAACAATGCCTGTTTGATACCCTGCTTTCTGAAAAACCAACGGTAATGTTATTTTATTTGCCGGAATAATTAAGGCAGCATCTCCAGGTAATATTCCAGTCCCTTCCTGACGCCATGGATATCTTCCAGTCATTAATGCATAACGTGAAGGGGTGCAGGTAGCAGAAGTCGTGTGGCCATTACTAAAAACAATACCTTGACTAGCCAATTGATCAATATTGGGGGTATGTAATTTTGTAGCCCCATTATAACTCACATCCCCGTAGCCTAAATCATCTGCATAAATATAAATTACATTCGGTTTTTGCTGTGAAAAAGCGAACTGTGCAATTAGTAAAGTAATAAATGTAATGTTAAGTTGTTTCATAGGTGTCTCATTTAAAGTTATTTGCTATAAATACATATAGAAATAGGAAATAGCGGAATACGTAACTATTAATTACATGAAATAAATTTAACGAAAATTGGGTTAGTATTGAAAAATGCAGCCATTTAATAAAGAATTAGGGATAGATGGGTAAGTTTTTGTTCCCTTTTTTGTTTAGTGGAACATATTTGAATAGGATGCATTAAATGACATGTAGCATTAGGCTGTATTTTTGAAAAAATATATATAATATGAAAAAATTAATCTTTGGACTTCTAGTAACGGCTTCACTTATTTCTTGTAATAACGAAAGCGCGAAAAGAGAACAATTAGTAAATGACAATGTTAAATTTTATGGCCATGTATGGGATGTGGCAATTGTTGAAGGAAGAGTTAATATATTAGATACTGCTTACAGTACTGATGTGGTTTTGCATACTGTACCTGAAGTTAAAGGTGCGGCAAATGCTAAAGCATATTATGCAAACTATGTGACCGGATTTACAGAAAGAGAATTTATTATTAAAGATATTTTTGGGCAAGGAAATAAAGTAACAAAATATTGGCAGTTTAAAGGCGTACACACAGGTGACTTTTTTGGAATCCCAGCTACAGGTAAAAAAGTAGATGTGATTGGTTGTACGATTGCAACAATTGTGGATGGTAAAATTACAGAAGAAATTGACTTCTTTGATAACTTGGAATTTTTTAGACAGCTTGGATTAATGCCTCGCTAAATTTAATACGACCATTACAAGTAAAGGCCATCTATATTTAGGTGGCCTTTTTAATTATGCATTTTCAGCAAGCCCTTTGATATAAGCCGAAGGAGTTACGCCTTTTCTTTCTTTGAATGCATCTATAAATTTTGATCTTGATACAAAACCAGCGTTAATTGAAATGGCCTCAATAGTTATATCTTTTGCTTTGCCTTCATCTAAAATTTGACATACATAGTTGATACGCTGGTCATTTTTCCACTCACCAAATGTTTTGGATAATTCCTTATTAAAATAATTTGACAAAATTCGTTCTGATATTTTTAAATCAAAGGACATTTGAGAAAGCGAAAATCCCTTTTTTACAAATGGAAGTGTTGCTAGATAAGGATTTAAGGTAATATCTATATTTTCAAGATTTGCCGATGGAGTAACTTTTTTTGCAAAACTCGATTTTATTTCTTCAATAATACCCTCGGTCTCCTTATGTACTTGATAAGAAATATTTCCGTATAAAATTTTTGGAAATAAAAAAAGTATAAAATTTTGAATAACAAAAGCGCCGCCGCAGATTCTAAAAAAATATAACTCAGAAAATAAATCAGTTGATTTAATACCAAATAGACTAAACTTATGATATAGTGTGGTCATGTGACCCAAACTATTTCCCGCTATTAAAAGCTGAATAATAATGAGTATGTTTATCCACCTATTTATTATGAAATGATTTGTAGGAACAATACCGTAGGTAGTTATTATCTTTTTTGTAGAATATCGAAAATAAAAAAAGGAAAAAATTGCGTATACAATTAAATGTATTGACCTAGAGTATAATATAAACTCAAAAGTGACAAAATAAAAATTGAGTGAATAGTTCTCTGTAATTTTTACAATTTGATGTGCTATTTCAAATTTTTTATCAAAGGGTAAGCATGTATAAGGTGAGGTTGCAATTAAAATTAAAAAGGCAGGAATAAAATGCAGCCAGTCAGTTTTCTTAAATTGTTTATTATCTGAAATTGTCGTTCTTACATAAATAAATAACAGGGGCCCAATGATATAAGACAAGGGTAAGAAATGGACGAAAAAGATAGCTTCCCAAAATTGATTATTTGAAAAATGCAAGCCAAAATAGACCAGTACAATTAGATTACAACACAAAAAAAATAGGGCTAAGAATAAATTTGACCTGTTTAACGCGCTTAGATAATAGATTAAGATAAAGGATGTGAAAAAACCGAAGATGGGCGCCAAAATTTCCATAAATCAATGATTTATAACATATTGAGAAGGAAAGATAAGGGAAAATGTACAATATATAAATTATAAAGCCGATTTATGGACATCAGTTTGGGTGTTCCAATTCCCGAATTTGGAACATTTAGTAACTATATGGGTCACTAACCCTAATTTGCTATGAACTTCTTTTGATGTAAACTTTTTCCATCAACGCTGTAATGCGTGAACTGAATATTAGGCACTTCATTTACTCTTTGCGTTTGAATATTTAAAAAACCACCCACTATGTTTAGGTATTCATGCTCCGGGTAAACCTCGTCTTTTTTCCATCCACCGGCATGTTCGTCACTTGCAGGACCACAAGCAAATTCATACGTTCCAGTTTTTAAATGTTTTGAAACATATTGCCAATGTCGATCACCACAAACAACAAATGTGTTTTTATCCCCTTGGATAAATCCACGAATTTCATCACCCTCAAAAGTAAAATTAGAATTAGCGTGGTTGTCCTTTTTTTGAGGGCGGTCGGGGCCAATGATTGGCGTAGGGGAAATTAATATTTTAAAAGTTGCATCCGATACTTTATATGTTTCCTTAAACCACGACATTTGTTCTTTACCCCAAATTGTTTTATCTGGTCCATCAGGCATTTCATTGGGCATTCGATAATCTCGTCCATCAAATAACCAAATTTGGACATCCTTACCCCACCTAAATGTTCGATATGATTTTTCACTATGAGGACCTTGTTGATTAAATAACGCTGCTCCTTGTTTAAAAGTAAATTCACCCATGAATTTCGTTTTGGTTTCGGAATGACAATCATTCATCCAGGTATCGTGATCATCCTTCATGAAATAGCAGGGGACATTTTGATAAAATGCAACATTATTTGGGAGGCTATTCATTTTTTGCCAATTCCATTTTGCAAGGTCTAAGTTTTTTGCAATTTGATCATGGTATAACACATCCCCTGTATGTACTAAAAATTGTGGATGTAATTTTTGCATTTCCTTAAATATCTTAAACCCACCATTCATTGGATCATCTTGGTGTGAATACTCATGGCAGGTGGTCACCATAAAATTAACAGGTTCCGCTTTCTCCTTTTTTGGTGCAGTACTAAAACTACCCTCTATAATTTTAATTCCTTTGCTATTCGTTTTTCCTAGCACGTTTATCTCATACTTGGTATTCGCTTCAAGATGATAAAGATTAAATTGCGTCGCATAATCAGTATCAGATGCTACTTGTTCCCATTTTGTTGTTTGCCATTCCATTGTTCCAATCGCGCGATATTTTACACTTATTTGTCCGGCAATACCAGGAACAGCGCCATCTAATGTTTTCAATGTATGTCCTTCAGGCATGACAACTTTAACATTTTTATCAGGCCTTCCCATTTTATATTTTT
>Ga0209358_10000469_pt1 | contig 35209 bp, 33 predicted proteins | sample LauGreFa1BDMLBSN_2_FD_187574 | JGI IMG/M metagenome (GOLD analysis project Ga0209358, IMG submission 187574) | Freshwater lake microbial communities from Lake Michigan, USA - Fa13.BD.MLB.SN (SPAdes) (version 2) | ecosystem: Environmental > Aquatic > Freshwater > Lake | place: Lake Michigan, USA... | reverse complement strand
CAGGTAGGACAGGACCTACGGGTTTTACAGGACCTACAGGTGCAACAGGACCTACAGGACCTACAGGTGCAACAGGACCTACAGGTGCAACAGGACCTACAGGTGCAACAGGTGCAACAGGACCTACTGGATCTACAGGACCTACGGGTGCAACAGGTGCAACAGGACCTACTGGTTTTACAGGACCTACTGGATCTACAGGTGCAACAGGACCTACTGGATCTACTGGATCTACAGGACCTACAGGACCTACAGGACCTACTGGATATACTGGATCTACTGGACCTACTGGACCTACGGGTTCTATAGGGCCTACTGGATCTACCGGACCTACAGGTGCAACAGGTGAAACAGGACCTACTGGTGTAACAGGACCTACAGGGCCTCAAGGAATACCAGGTACTGCTTCTAGTACAGGTGCAACAGGACCTACAGGTGAAACAGGTGCAACGGGGCCTACTGGGCCTCAAGGAATACCAGGTACTGCTAGTAGTACAGGTGCAACAGGACCTACAGGGCCTACTGGGCCTCAAGGAATACCAGGTACTTCTACTAGTACAGGTGCAACAGGACCTACTGGTGTCAGAGGTGCAACAGGACTTACAGGTGCTACTGGACCTACAGGTCCAACTGGTAGGACAGGACCTACTGGGCCTACTGGGCCTACGGGTCCAACTGGTAGGACAGGACCTACTGGACCTACGGGCGCGACTGGTGCAACCGGTAGGACAGGACCTACTGGGCCTACTGGGCCTACTGGACCTACTGGGCCTAGAGGACCTACCGGTCCAAATGGTGTAGATGGTATAAATGCTGGTATTATATATTCACCAACAACCCCGCCAACACATGGTATGGAAGTATATAAGGTTTTCAGAAACGATGACCAAAATTTTTTATATAATGATGGTCAAATTATGATTAGATTAAATCTTGGAGCAAACAAAATGTTTTTAACAAATGTTAATAAACCTTTCCAGAAAATTTGGGTTTGTATTGGAACATTATCAAGTCAAACCGGTACTTCAATGAGTATGGCAGTAGGAAATGGTTATTTTCAAAATTTTGGCTTATCCGCAACTTCACAAAATATGGGAGTTGAAGTAAATGTATATTCAAATTTAACAACAACAAATAGTTATTCTATGATAGGTTATATAAGTGCTCCCAACAATCCATCATATGGATTATATACATTTACATTTTATTTTAATGAAGCACTAACTACTAATAACTATAGTTCATTAGTAGTTAAATATTATAAAGACCCATCGGCAATCGATCCCCCCTAAATGTCTTAATTTAATTCGTACTTTTCATCAGAACAAAATTTATTACACAAGAAAAAACAGAATATACGAAATTTACAATTATTTTGTTTATCAAATTGGAAAAATCTATTATGTCTTATTTTCGTTGTTTTACATTTATATAATTTGTATTATATAAATTTACAATTGGTTTTGTACCTTTTTGATGAAAAATTTGGTATGGAAACCTTAAAAAAATACGAAAGTTTTGAAAAGACTTTTAATATAAAACCAGATGATAGAATGTCAGAACCAGAATTTTCAGAATATAAAACTCAACCAAAAAAGAAAAGAGGAGTCAAAGTAAGAAGAAACAGAATATTAAAAGAAAAAAATAGACAAGATTTATAACTAAATATTCATTTAGACTATGTATCGTAATACAATTGAATTATTTCTGTCATATTTTTTGGAGATTTGTTCTTTCAACCTATTTAATAGTAATTGACCTATAGATCAGTTATTTTAGGTCTTTTTGATGGTTCAATAGACAACATTAATTTAATTTTATCTGGTACGTTGAATGATTCAAAACCTTTTTTGAACATAGAAATAAACTCCATTGATGATCGACATTGACTAAATAACTGAAGATAAATAATACCTAAACTATAAATATCAGATTCAAAAGTGTAAATAGGTGTATCAGATTTACACTCTGGTGCCAAGTAAAGTTCTGAACCCATATATAAATCAGACATAACTCGACTGTCATTGTTTTCGTAATATTTGGCTAAACCAAAATCACCAACATATGCATGTTGCATATCACTATCTGTAAATATATTATCAGGCTTCAGATCTCTATGCATAATATCTTTTGAATGTAAATATTTTATAGCATTCACAATATCTTTCCAGATATTTTCTTTGTTTAGATTATCATTGAACATTACATCAGTGAGTGTGTAATCATATAATTTAGTTTGAATACATAATATTGGTCTCTTTTTTTCAAATTCTAACCATGAAGTATTATATCTAAGAATATTTGGATGTTCTAGTTTTGCAAGAACACGAATCTCTCTTAAAAGTAATTGTGTGTTATTTTTTAACGATGAAAATTTATTATCTGATGATATATCAGACATTTCATCTATTAAATCTATTTTTTTCAAACTATATACTTGGTCATCAAGCATGTTATATATTTTATATACTTTACCGTGTGCTCCTCCTCCTATATAATTAAGTGTTCTAATTAATGATGATTGATTAAACTCATTTACAACGAGCTTATTTTCATTTGATGCTTTAAATAGTTGAATCATAATTATTATCTATTAATTGTAAAATACATAAATCATATTTATTCTAAAAAGCTATAAACTATAGAATATGTGTATATTAAAATATACACATACTGAGTTCACTATTAGACCTATTTTATATATCGTAATACAACTGAATTATTTCTATTGTTTTGTCTGTCATATTTTCTGGACATGTCCAATATTTAATTTGTTCTTCCAAAGTATTTAATCTTTCGAGCCATTCTTTTTGTTTTGATTTTTTTACAACACAAATTCCATTTTTGTCACATCCCCAACACGAAGTAATATTTTTTCCATCTTTTTTATAGTCGTCTGGATTAAATCTGATAAATACTATCGGTCGATGTCCTAAATCTTGAGATAATTCCATTAATCTTTTGTTTTGACAACTGCAATCATAATCTGTATGCTGATTTTCATCAATTTCTATAATTATAATTTGGTATAACATATCAAGAAGCAAATCTGGCCTTCTTCTAGAACATCCTCCTGATATTATCTTATCTGCTATAAAGTCGAAATGAGGAAACTTTGTTTTGACAAATTCTACAACAGAATATTCTTTTGTTTTATAGTTCCTAGATACTGGTTTGTCTGGAAACAAGTTTATATAACAAAAAAGACAATAGCCATCGTATTTTTTAGTACTGACTTGAGTCAAACACCAATTGCTCTTACAAGTTTTGCTTACAACGTTTATCATATCATCAAGTTTGTGCGTAACACAATAAATACCTTGTTTTTTTCCAGCCAAATTATAACTGGGTCGAGTATCGCATCCCTCATAAATACAAGTTTTGTTTCTAATGTCAATCATACCCTCTTTCTTATGATCAACACAATACAAGCCTTTTTTTTGTCCTTCATTATTATAACTTGGTTGCTTATCACACTCCCGACAAGTTTTATTTTTAACGTCTACCATATTGTCTTTTTTGTGTTCAGAACAGTACAAACCATTTGTTTCTCCTTTTACGTTAAAAGTTGGTATAACATCACACTCAAGACAAGTTTTGCTTTTAATATCAATCATATCATTCTTTTTATGTTTTGAACAATATAACGGCTTTGTTTCACCTCTTACGTTATAAGATGACAGTGTATTACATTCAAGGCACCTTTTGCTTGTTACGTTAATCATTCCTTGCTTCTTGTGTTTCGAACAATATAACGGCTTTGTTTCACCTTTTAAGTTAAAATTTGGTCTTGTATCACATTCAACACACTTTTTATCTTTTACATTAACCATTCCTTGCTTCTTGTGTTTCGAACAATATAACGGCTTTGTTTCACCTTTTAAGTTATAAGATGGTTGATCATCACATTCAACACACTTTTTGCTTCTAATATTAACCATTCCTTGCTTCTTGTGTTTCAAACAATATAAAGGGATTTTTTCACCTCTTACGTTATAAGATGGTATGATATCACATTCAAGGCACCTTTTGGTTGTTACGTTAATCATTCCTTGCTTCTTGTGTTTCGAACAATATAATGGCTTTGTTTCACCTTTTAAGTTATAAGATGGTTGATCATTACAATTTTTTTCTTTACACTTTTTAACCATTTTTACATAAAAGATACAAAGTTCATAATTTAAATCAACTTTATATTTTGAAATTTGGCGTTTTGATTTGTAAAATATTTTTATTTTACAAATTTTTGGTTTATTTTAATGAATACCCAGACAGTAAATGAATATTTTTTTTACAATTCGCATGTGTCTCCTGAACAAAATTTTGATCCACTTGGAACATTATTTTTAACGCTCTTGTAGTCAATAGGTTTAAATTCATTTTTGCGTCTGTTATATTCCTCAAGAGAAATTTTTTCATAAGGTGCTTGGGCATAGCCGTGACCGCTGTGAGGAAGCATTGACACTGATTTCAGATTTGGTATAAACATTGCAAGCATACCCTCTACATCTGGTCCATCTTTCTCTTTGTCAAAATAGATTGTTGCAGAAACACAATTATCTGCATAATGCTTTTGCATCATTTGTACTACAGAAAACTGTTCCCACGGAGAAACCTCTTCGCATGGTCGAACATCACCATGATCAATAACAAATTCAAATACATAAGTATTCTCGGAAACAATATCCTTTTCATGCGGAACACCTGCCGCTATGAGTGGTTCAACTAGTTGAGATGTCATACCAATTCTTACACGACGAATAGCATATCTGCTTACAGGGTAGTGTACCCCAGGTGTACAACCTGCAAGAAGAGAAATACTCCCACTCGGCTTTACAGTTGTAACTCTAACCGCCGCTGGCACACCTGCTTCTTTAGCAAGACGTGTGTTTGTCTCACGAACAACTTTATAGCCTTTGCGAAGAAACGAAATCATCTTTGTATAATTCATTTGACCCCACTCTTCCGAATCAGACTTACTAGCCCATTGTGCAATTCCGGAAATGCTAACACCAATACGTCGATTTTTAGCAATTACAGCATTCGTTTCTGGACGATGAGTTGGTAGTAGAGATACTGTTGATGCATATAACGTAGCGTATTCGAGAGCTTTGTAAAACTTTTGCGGATCAGAGCACCTAGGGGGGAATACCTCTGCCAAATTGCACAATTCAAAGTTCTCCAACGGAATTTCACCACAGTTGGGAAATAGCACTCCGTGCCATTGAGATTTGGCATCGTCAGCTTTTGATACAACAGCAACAGTGTGATTATCGTCAACTGTAATATTGTATACTGTATGATCACCCTCGAGTTCTTCTATTTCAGAAATTTGATGATTATAATCATCTACCATTTCCTTGAATTCTCTCCAGCCCTTTGCAATATACGGATTGTCACTCTTTCTGTTGAATCTATACGAAATATTTTTTGTCTTGCAAGCACTTTCCCAATCAATTTTTGATACATTTTCCTTCTCATCACAGAGATCCTTGTAAATCATTGCCTGTTCATGAAAATTTAGCCTAGCCTTCTCTTCAAATGTGATCTTTTGACCTCGCTTTCTACTTTCAATTGATTCTTGTTTAGTATTAGCACACGATACAGAACAATAAGCTTGCTCTCGTTTACTCCAGACAGTATAAAATTCTTCTTGACAATTTTCGCAGTTACGAATTATTTTTACATCTGTATCAGAAAACCTTGCTGTTTTCAAGCCAGATTCTTGGGCAAGGATTTCCACATTATTAGACTGTTCAATATCAAGTTTGCGTTTTAGTTGTGTCATACGAGCGGTTGCTTTTTCACGCATTTGTGCATCACTCAACATTTTTCTATATTCTTGATTTGAACATCTTTCAACCGCTTTTGATGCAATCAAATCCTTTGTTTCTTGAGAATGTTGTCTGCCATACATTGGATTACCCTCTCCTCTGTATTGCTCATTATGATGAGATGTATGTTCACTAGGAGTTGTAATTTCTAAATTATCAGGATTGTTATTCTGTTTATTTTCATCCTTGTGATGAACTACAACTCCGTTAGTCTTACAACATCCAGTATAACCTTCTTTAAAATTTTTGTAAAACTTTTTTGTTTCATAAAATTCCTTAATCATTCTGTGTTCAACCAATTTTTTACCTTTTGAATAAACAACGACATAATCGTCCTTTCCATTTTTACATTTTTTAAACATTGGCAACGAATCATTCTTTTTCAAATCTTTTGCTTCTACAATTCGTCCGTCATTTGTCAAACACTTGTGATTGGGTGTGACGTCGACAAATTCTCCTTTATGATGTTTGCCAAAATGAATACGTAGCAATTTTTGATTATGTCCAGTAATACGTGGATTCCTACCCCATTTAATGGATACTTCCATTGTTTCCTTGTTAATTGAATATACTGGAACATCTTTACCTTCTTCAGCAAGTTGTTTAATACTAACACAATTTCGACCGTCAGCTACTCCAATTAAAGTATCTCCGCTAAAACATGGGTTTACCATTGTAGCTTCATCTGGAAGTTCTTTACCAGAACGACCATACTTTTGAATATTGTACAAATTAATCATACCAGGTTCACCATTATCACGAATGCGACGAGCCATATCCGGAATATATGAAAAGTCTTCATAACCACGATCCGCACGTAGCACAACAGAGTTGTTGCTCAACCATCCAATTGCAGATCGTTCTGGATTAATTTCATAATTCTTCAGATTCATAAAATCCTTATCGTCTACATAGCCCAAGGAGATCTCAGCACTGTTGTGAGACAAATACCCATTGCAAAAGAATTCATGACGATTTTCAACTTCAATATCGTATGTCTCTTCTTCTACGTCTTCAACAACTTCAACAACTTCAATGGGTGTAAAAGAACATTCCCCATACTGTTTTGCATATGCATCAATATTAAATTGCTTATTTCCATACAAACCATATAGAGTCTTAACTTTTGGAGTTGTTTCGAAACTACTTGGGAATCCATTTGCGTTTTGTGATTTGGAATTCGATCGAAGATCTTTAAGAAGCTCTGGAATCTCTGAAAATTGTGTTTGTGATCTCTTGGTAATTAAAGTCAACTTATGAACTTTTTGCCAATTATCCTTTCTACTCGGATGTTGTGTAGTACAAATATTCAACCTACTTTCAATACCACAAGAATAGAGAACATTTTGCAAATCACGGGCAAATTTTTCATAAACTGTAGAAACGACAATAATCGGTCTGTGACCGGTGCAACCATCTCCATCTGTAACACCAGCTACATATGCTAGCTTAACATGATGACGTGCTTTCAAGATAAATTCAGGGACTCTAATTTCAGTATTAGCTTGCTTAACGTTTTTGTCAAAATACCACGCAAGTTGTTTTGATTGACAATGAACCATTAGACTATTTTCATCTTTTCGTTTCTTGAGAGTAACATTAAGATTCTCCCCAAAACGTTCAAGTTGCTCTCTCGCCTTTTCAGCGATATCCATTTCATCAAGACCAAAAACCAACGAAACATATGCGTTAAACCCATTTTTATCATAATTTGGATATGTATATCCATCTGCATGAAATAATCCTACAAACCAAGCCATATCAGCATCTAGTTCAGGAATAATAATATCTTTACAAGTTGTGCTATGAGATGATGGCTTTTCATAAGACCACTCTGGCAGAGAAGTTTCTTGACCTTCGATAAAATCTCTAGCTCCAATAAGACGATCGCCTTTTACAAGTTCAGATGCCATTTTCCAAGTATAATCAGAATAAGATGTTGCAATTGCAACACGATGATTTGGGGTGCATCTAAAATCACCATCTTGTGTAATAATCTTTACTAACTTCTGAACTCCTTGTACAAATTTATTTGTAATTTTTTGATATCCATTAAAAGTCAACGCTTCTTGACCAATTTCTACATCTTTAATAGGAATCAACCCACCTTTTGTATGAACAAGAGCATCACTAGGGAGGCACCTTCTAACGTTACCAGCAACAACACAAGCGCCAATAGCGTTAAAGACGTCTGCTACGAGGCGCGTATGAGAGTAGGGCTTGTCAACTTCAACATCAACCTCTCTCCATTCACTTGTAGCTTGCTCCAAATCTTCAGACTTGAACTCTTTCCATGTCTTAGAAGTACACTGCAACCTTCCAATACAGAAAGCATCCAAATAGCTTTCAATGCGATCATGCATTTGCTTAAGAGGATCAAATCCGGATGCGGTACCTCCAAAACCCTTGATTGGTTTTCCATGTGCTCGAATTTGCGAATAATCAAAAATAGGAAACTTGTTCTTACCGTAACGAGGACTATTAATATAGGAACACATCAACTTGATAAGACTTTCAACCCAACCTTCTCGAGAATCAGGAATGACAAAAATTTCAGAATCACTCTTGTCAGGCATTGTAGCTTCTCCACGCCAGTTGGTAGTAAATCCAACACCAACTCCGTTCATCAATCCATCCATCGTCCATTCTGCCGAATGAACAAAATCGTCTTCTGTATCGGTTGCACTACAGTTATTAAGTGACATTGATCCACGTTCATATGTAAATTCAGTTCCCATCATCCACAAACCTCTTCCGGGAGGCAACCATTCCATACGGAAGAGAGAGAGAGCCATATTCCTCGCGAAATCTTGCTTCTCGTTATCGTCCCAAAAAAGAGACGAACGATGAAAATGTTCCTTGCGAATAGACATACATCCTTCTACCACTCGAATAACTACATCACACCAGTCCTCATTATTTCTACTATAAGTTCGACGAAATACCAGTTCTCCAAGTCCGTTAAACCCAAATTCTGGCGTAAGTTCTTTTAATTCGTTGCGAGTTGATTCATTAAGCTTAAAACGTTGTGTAACAGGTTGAATTTTCATTTGAGAAGTCATTATGTTTTTTCTTTCTATTTAGAATTGAAACCTTAAATCTCATTTTTAATTTTGCGGTTGCAATATTTATTTTATTCTTGTAAAATATTTCGTCATAATAAGTAAATGAAGAATTCATACAAGTCTGTATCTGATTTTGGTTCAAATAATTCACCTGCAACTCATCCGCTGACTTATTGCATTGGGAGTAATATGAACCAGCAATTTTTACATGGAGGAAATCCTTATGGCGGACAAAGTAAGCATTGTCAAAGTTTTATGTCAGATTATTGTGCATCTGGTTGGGATGGATTTTGCGAGATTGAATCTAAAAACACGGATACAACTCTTGTGCCATCTGGTAAAGGGCTATTAGATTATAAGACATCTGGAGACCTTTTAATCGCTAATACAGCAAATAGGAAATATTTAATTAATATAGAAAATGCTACCGAAATGTACGAGCCTTTTGATCCTACAGTTGCGGATTCTCCTATGATAAGATATTGGGTAAATAAAGCATCAGGTCCTCAAGTTTTTGAGCACGCTGTTGACCCGTCCATTATTGATAAAGATCCGTTGATGGACAAAATTTTGGAAAATCCAGATGTCGCATTTGGCACTCTAACAAGTATTTATAAAACTATGAAACAAAAAGATACTTTAAAATTTTTAAAAAATACAAAGTTAGGATCGTTCTATAACTATCACCCTTATTTTAAAAAAATGGGTGGTGTGTAAGTATTTTAATTGACATAATAAAATCAATTAAAATCATTTCTTTTTAGATTTAGCATTAACCTTAGATTTAAGTTTTTCCTTTAAAATTTTTCTATCTTCTAGTTCTTTTTTCTCATAAAAATTCAAGTTATTTGTATCCAAATCTAAAGATACTCCTGATTCGATTGCTTTCTTACACGCGTTCTTACCGTCCTCATAAAAACCAGCATACCATCCAGCGATACCAAGAATATGCCATCTCTTGTGTTCATAAGACTGTTTGTCTACAAATAGAATACAATTTTTAGGATACTCTAGATTACACGCCATTTTTGCAAAACTATAACAAAGAAACCAATTTTTGTCTTTATAGTATTCTGCAATTTTAAGAAGTGGCTCTGCTCGCGATGTGTGTTCAAAAGCTTTCATATACCATTTCATACTATCATACCAATCATGTTGTAATAATTGCGATAATTCACCACACTTGAGAAGAGATTGAAAATTTTCTTCCCAAAATCCCTCCATGGTAGATCGCAACTCGTAGTACTTTAGAGAATCTTCAAATTTCTTCAAACAACTATAAGTTTGAGCAAGATAGAAAACTGTTCTCGGTTCTTTTGGATTTTCTTTGTGATCCTCAAGAAGCAAAATTTCATCTCTTTCAAATCTTTTTGATGACTTATCGTCATCAGCTGTACGATCTTGATACAAAATTATATCTGAAGGAGCAAGTATTTTATCCTCTGTTTTACCAAGAGTATTTTGCATCCACTCATGTACTTTACCTAAATATCTCCATCCTTGTCTGGGTTTTATAAGACGTGTATTATAATATTTAATATATTGTCCGCACCACCATTCTTGTGCAAGTAGATATGATGTGTCATCTGTATGAATTTGTTCTTCGCAAAATTTTCTTAGTGTAGCACCTCCTCTTAGTTCATCATTTACATCCATTAGTAAGATAAAATCAATGTCTTCAAAAGTGTCCGCAAAATCAAGAGAAACATTACGTGATGTTGAAAAATCTGTAAAATCTCCTTGTTTTAAACGAAAAACGATACCATTTTTCTTGCAAAATGATGATGCAATTTCAATAGTATCATCTTCAGAACCAGTGTCATACATGACTATTGAGTCAACGTGTCCTAAAACACTTTCTAATGTCACGTGCAGCCTTAAGTGTTCATTTTTAGCCATAATAAGTAAAGCTATATGAACTTTGCTATTTGACATTTATTTTTAATTTGTGTAGTCTTTAATATGATTAAAAATACAAGTATTAAATAAACCAAGCATTGCAATTTTTCATAAGTTCAATCTTGTTTTCCAATCCAATAACACAATTACTATGAATAATTATTGCTATATCTTTGCAGTTAACAGCCAAATTTCCTGGTGGGTACTTGTAGAAATCTAAGCATCCAAATTTTCTATCAATTAACCGCGGACGAAGCATATCTTCATCACTATATTTATCTTCAGCTTCAAGTACTGTATTTAAATCACCAACTGTTAAATGAAAAAGATCTTTGTTATCTTCTGTTGGTTTTACTATCATAATATTACTATTAATATAGATTTGTTGTCCGGCACATACAAAGTCATTGTTATCCAAATAAGATATAATATCATCTATACCAGGACGAATAAACGCCATATCTGGATCTAGATAAAGCGGAGTGTAACCAAGTTCAAGAATAAATTTGACAATAACTGTTTTCACAAAACACAATCGTGTATATTGTTTGGTGGTTCCATCCGAGTTTGATAGAACATCTGATACTTCAAGATCCGGTATATCCACAAATTCAAAGTACTTAAATCCCAAATCCTTACATTTTTCATACCCTGATTTGTCTGAACAGAATACAATGATTTTATGCGTAGGTTCGTGTATTTCCATTGATTTAAGTAAATTATTTATGAGTGTTGGTATATACCAATCATTTCCATTTGTAAAAAGTACAACTTCACCATGACGTGAAGTTTGAAACTTGACTTTTTCAATAATTTCTCTGATTTTATCAGTATTTTTTATAAGAATTTCCAAGTCGGGCATTTCTGTTTATAAATATTCTTCTTAAACTAAGAATACGTTTTGAAAAAAGAGGACAGCATACTTATTATATGAACAATTATAAATATTCACAAACTTGGTTTATAAATAGTGAAATAAGTAACAATTTATCTAATTTTTTAGATAAATCAAAGGAAAATAAGATATTGGAAATTGGTTGTTTTGAAGGGTTATCGAGCGTATTTTTTGCTGATAATTTTCTTGACAATTCAAACTCAACTTTAACTTGTGTTGACCCGTTTTTAACTATTAATAATAACGATCATAAAGAATTTTTACAGAATAACGAAGAAATGAATTTTGATTATAATACTTCGATTTGTAAAAATTCAAATAAAATAACAATACATAAAATTACTTCAGATATTTTTTTTGAAAACAATAATCGAACATATAACTTTATATATATTGATGGTTGCCACGAACCAGATTTTATAAAGAAAGATATGGAAAACTCTTTCGCTATTTTAGAAAAAAATGGTATAATGTGGATGGACGATTATGGCGGTGGAGATGGTGTTCAAATAAAAAATACTATGGATGCATTTTTACAAAAATATAATGGTCAATATGAGTTAATTCATAAAGGTTATCAACTGGCTATAAAAAAATATTAATTTTAATTCTAGATTAAAAACGTTTAAATTCATTTGGATTTTTCTTTCACAATAACGCTATTCACCGAACAAAAATCGCGCTTGATCAAGGAGTGCTTTGTTCTAAGAAACGACACCTTATCTGTGTCGTTTGTCGTAAATGTATATTCTTGTTTTTTTGCTCTTTTGCAATTGAGTCCCTAAAAAAAATTGATTTTTTGATTTAACTTTTCTGAAAACAATCAGAACAATCAAAGACATTGAAAATGACGACTGCCAACCGATTCTCCGCTCTCTTCAAGGTTCCAACGAAGATCGCTTCGACAGACGAGAAGTGTTCTTACACAAACGACTTTCCTTCTCTCGACGAAGCAAAGAAACTTCCGGTCAAGCTCGAAGTCGACTTAAAGCCTTCGGACAAGCTCGAAAACTACTTTTTGGCCAAAACCGAGGTCGACTTAAAGAAAAAAGAGGCTCTTCCCACTGAGTCTCGGAAACAGACTCAGACCAAGATTATCTTGGGACACCGGAGCTACGAGGAAGAGCGACGTACAGAAGAAGTGTCGTACGACAGCGAAATTCCACAAAAGAGGGTGGAAGCGTACGAGCTTCTTGCCAACAAAGAAAAACTCGAAACGGCTCTTGCCAAAACTCGAATGTGCAACAGCATCGACAAGAAAGAAGAGTGCAAGCACGGCGACCAATGTCGCTTTGCTCACAACTTGAGCGAGCTCAAGATATCGAATTGTCTTTTTGAAGACAATTGCCGTTTCGTCAAAATGTGCAACGGCAAGTTGCAGAACAACGGCATCAAGATTTGCAATCACAAGCATCCACAAGAGAGCAAAGAAGATTTTATGAGTCGTGTTGGTCTAGACAGATACAATAAGAAAAACAAGACCAAAGAAAGTCCTTTGACACGACCGCCACAACAACAATTCGTTCCACCACCACAACCACCACAACCACAATTCTTTCCACCGACACAACCACAACAATTCGTTCCACCACCACAACCACAATTCTTTCCACCGACACAACCACAACAATTCGTTCCACCACCACAACCACCACAACAAACACAACAACCACAACAACCACAACAACCACAACAACCACAACAACCACCACAACCACAACAACCACAATTCATCCCACCACAGCCATCAACAGAGCAAATACTTATAATTCGAGTTCCAAAGGAACTTGCATCTCAAGCACTCGAGATTGCAATGAAAAACGGTAGGATGAACATTCAAGTAGAAATAATATAGAGCAAGTTCTGTAGGACGGACATTTAAGTATAAATAATATAGATCACGTTAAGTATCAAGCACAGATAATATAGAAAACTTTTGTATATTTAAATAATTAGGTGATAAATATTTGGTGACTGCAGGTAAATACATTATATCTTCGACAACAACACCCACAAGGTGTTGTTTCTTACAAACTTGCGTATTTTTCAAGAATCATTCACTTTTGATGGAAGATAAACTTGATACATAAGGTGTTATTAGTTTAATTAACCTTTTTTATGTTTGTTTTTTGACTTTTTGACTTTAGCCTTGGCTTTGACTTCTTTATACCTAAAGAAGTTTTCTTAATATTAGGAGTCTTAGGCTCATCTTCAGCTCCTGTCCATCCTTTTGGAGCGCAATTAAATCCTCCGCATTTTGCTAAATACATTACAAGAGTATTATCTTTATCACAATGTTGAGGTTGATGATTCTCAGATTCAGTACATTTTGTAGGGTCTTTTGGCAAAAGATAAAATATTAATTTATCAGACTGCAAAATTGCTAACGCTGATAATAAGGGTATATATACATTAATAGCATTTGGACCAATAGGTAGTTTAATATAAATTGTTGGATCATTTATAAAACAATCAAATTTCTTTTGATTTTCAAATATCGCTTTTTGTATTATTTTTTTATTATAACACACTGCATGGTAACTAAAAGAATTAAAATCACAGTTAGATGTATTAACTGTTACAAATAACAAATTATTAGTATCCGCAAGACAGTCAAGTATAGTAGGTTTATCAATATCAGATAAAACATCTATAATTTCATGTCCTCTAGGTAAAATTCTAATTTCATTTATAGGTATTTCATTTATTACGTAAAATTCAAGTACAATATTAAGACCTTTTTCTATATCTTCATATAGCCTTGATTTATATTCGTCTGTTAACTTATTATACCTTTTTATAATTTCACTAAAGTTTGTTTTTATATGTATTTCTAAACTTTCTTTTATGTCTACTTCTGTCAAACCTGATACAGGAGAAATATGAGCAAAAAGGTAATTAACAACATATCTGTATATTAGATGTATATTAATTGTTTTATATTTTTCTGCTAATTCTGTTAATTTTTTTTCTTTAATTTTTTTATACGCTTCAAGTGGATAATACAATATTATATCTCGTTGCGCTATATATTTACTTCTTATATTATGTTCTTTCATTTGTTGTCTTTCTTCATAATTTTCCAATTCTTGTTGTGTATATTCTTTCATTTCTTGATTGCTATAATTTTCGGTCTTTTTACTAATTGGAAGTTTGAAAACTTCTTTAGACAACATGTCAAGTTCAGTTTGTTCATTTTCATCTAATAAATCAAGTTCTTGTGTCAAAATGTCAGAATGTGTACCTTCATACAAAGCAAATTCGTATTTTTGTCTTATAATATATTTTTCATCATCATAGTTTAATAAATTAGTTATTATTTCACTTAAATCTGGATCTTGATCTTCTACGTCAGAATACATATCTGAGTCTGAATCTGAATATGAATCTGAGTTTGAACCATATTCAAATTCCATTTTATGTTATACATATAAATTAATTTTGCGAATTTTTAAACTTGACCGACAATGACTCAAATAAACTACCCCAATATTAGTGTTGTTTCTTAGAAGAATCGTATTAAAATTGAATTTTTCAAATACTTACAAAGAGTTAATTGAACAAATATGACACAAGTTTTAGATCTCGTTATTAAACGTTCGTCATCGATGTCTACAAGTTTTCCGACTTTGACATCGCTGACGAACAACCATTTTTCGCTCTAGAGTTCTCACAAGACTCATCTATTAGACACTATGTATGTGCAGAGGACCCGTCAATAAAGATCGACGGGATGAATATTAATATTGTTGCAGAGAATGATGTTCTAACTTACAAAATATCTCTCACAACAAACTATAAAGTAAGAATTAAGTGTTTATCACTTGGATATAAAAATGCATGTAAAGTCTTTACATTGAAGCAAGATGTTTTAGATGAATGCTTGCGTGTTGAAAATATATTTGTCAAGTTAGCTCCTACAGATCTTGTTAAAACAAAAGGCGAATGCTGTATTTGCAACATAGAAACAAGTCTTTTAGAATGGCCTTGTCATCATTCGCATACTATATGTGAACAATGTACTAATAAAATAGTAAAACAGACAAATTGCGTTTGTCCATTATGTCGTTCCGTATTACCAACTACATTTCTTCTAAAGGAAGATGTTTCCGAAAAAATCGTCCTTGACGAAGATGAATGTCAAGATTATGAAGATTATTATATTGATTACTATTACCAAGACAATTGTCTTGATGACGAAGAAGACTATTTTAGGAAAAATTGATTTTTTAGAAAAGTAAATAAAGAAAAGTTAGAAACAATGAGCTCTGTCACTAAGTTTCCTACCCCAAGCCAAATTCTCGATAGAAGAAACGAGCGTCTTCGTATCGGACGCACCGCAGATGAATTACGTGAATACCTAGACAAGTTTGTCTCCACCTCTCTCACTCCTGACAACAAAAGAGAATTAGTTCAAACCGTAATGACGACAGAATCTTCGTTCACTCATTTAGAAGAGATGGTTTTCAAACTTTACCACTGACACTGACAAATTAAAAACACGAATATGATCACTTCAAATATAAAAACGACACATATAAAGTGTCGTTTTTTTTGATAAACAAAAAATTACACAACTCAATAAGTATGTTTCGCTAAATGTAGAATTAAATGTTAATAACAGCGACCATCATTAGGATCAATTTGGGAACCTTGTGAACAAATAGTTGGTTCAGCCCAATATACTACCAAGTCAAGTTCTTTTCCTACTTTATTTAGCCAAAGATCTGTTTCGCTATTAACAAGAGAAGAAGAGTCAATATTATCAATATAATTACATAATTTTTCAGCACAATTTTTACTAACCAAGTAACTATCTACGCATCTTGTAGCTCCTTGACCTCCATAACAATTAATTTCATCATTATATTTTCTGTAAATATGTTTACCGTCAATTATTTTATCATTATCAATATGTAGATTACACCCTGAACCTATAAACAGCATGTCAAAAGATGGATCTAATTCTTTTCTATAAAGTGTAAATTTTTCAATAAAATCATCACTCATAATTGCGTCATCTTCTAAAATCAAAGCTTCATCGTACAAATTTGCAATTTGTTTATATGCGTATGAATGAGATAAAAATACAGCTATCCATGCTGGATTTATAGATGTGTTTATTTTACTTAGATCATGTGAAAAAACTTCAGATCTATCAATATCTATAAACTCATAATCAGTAATACCAAATTTTTTGAATTGACGTAATATATTTTCCTTTCGTTTAATCATTTTTTTATAGTGTATTACAAAAACTTTCATTTTTGTAATCAAAAGACAAAACTTTAAACTAGTCTTAATGTATTTATTTTAATTATATTAAAATTAAAGTTAAGATTACACTACAACTTAGCACTAAAAAAATTTGATTTTTAATACAAACTCTCCGAGAAAAATCAGAAAATGAATTCATTTACTCAGTCTGATATTGCAAAGTTCGTTACCAAGTTCCTAGTTGACAACGGGTCGGTTGAGCTGGTGAAAAAGTGGAACGCGCAGGAGAACATTGAGGCCTTCAATGTAGTTTTCAAACCGGTGCAAGCAAGAAAGAAGTCTGTCAATGAGTATCCTAAGAAGATGACAGGCCGCGAATATTTTTACAGCGTCAACCGTGAAATAGTTAAGACCGACAACTTGGGAATGAAGGCCGTCGACGTCACTAAAGAGCTTTCTCGTCTTTGGAAAGAGTTACCCAAAGACGAGCAAAAGCAATGGAGTGCTTCGTCCGCTGAGTTATATGCATATTGGAAAAACAAAACAGAAACATAAGCTAAAGCGACACACATGTTGATAACAATTTAGTTACTTATGACAACGACACCCACAAGGTGTCGTTTCTTATACAGACACAGACCGACCGACCGACCCATACCCACGAGCCAAAAAAAATTTGATTTTTGAGACCAACTTCCCAGAGAGAAAGCAGAAAAAATGAAGTCATTCAATCAGCTCGCTATCGCCAACTTCGTCGCCAAGTTCCTCTCTGACAACGGGTCGGAGGAACTGGTTGATGCGTGGAACACACAGGAAAACATCGAAGCCTTCAACGCCGTCGAGATCAAGTCAGTCAAGCGCAGCAGCGACAAGATCAAGGACCCGAACAAGCCCAAGCGGGGCAAGTCGGCCTACATCTTCTTCTGCGCCAAGAAAAGGGAGGAAGCCAAGGCCAACCTCGGCGACGGAGCCAAGGCGACCGAGGTGACATCCGAGTTGGGGAGAATGTGGAACGCTCTCAAGGCGAGCGACAAGAAGGCCGACAAGAAGCTCCTCACCTCTCTTGAGGCCGAGGCAGCCGAAGACAAGGCTCGCTACAACGAAGCGATGGAGGAGTACGTCGCTCCGTCTGACGAAGAGCTGGCTGCGATGGTGCCAGCCAAGAAGACGAGAAAGACAAGCGACAAAGACCCCAACGCACCGAAGAAAGGCAAGTCGGCCTACATCTTCTTCTGCGCTGCCATGCGCCCTCAAGTGAAGGAGGAGCTCGGCGAGGAGGGCAAGTCGTCGATCATGGCCGAGCTCGGCAAGAGGTGGAAGGAGCTCAAGGAGGACGACGACCGATCAGAAGAGCTGGCCAAGTACACCAAGATGGCGGCCGACGACAAGGCTCGTTACGAAGACGAGAAGGATAACGGTAAGTCGACCGTTGTTGAGAAGCCCAAGAAGAAAGTAAAGAAGGCCGAGGTGGAGGAGGAAGAAGAGACCGACGACGACAAGAAGCAAGCAAAGAAGGAGATCAAGGAGAAGAAACCCAAGACGGGTTACGCCTACTTCTGTAGTCACAACCGCGAAGGAGTCAAGACCGGCAACCCCGAGATGAAAGCACAAGACATCACTCGTGAGCTAGCTCGATTGTGGAAGGAGCTGTCCAAGGACGAGCAGAAGGAGTGGAGTGACTCGGCGGCGGAGTTGTAGGCGGGCGACACGAAGACTGATGAGACCGACGAGACAGACGACAACTAGGTGAGTGACACGTGACAAATTTGACATATTTGTTTTGTGTGTGCAGGCGAAAGAAGACAACGACAACGACACCCACAAGGTGTCGTTTCTTACACATACCACCGACCGACCCCAAGGAGGCGAGGCAAAAAAACTTGATTTTTGAGACCAACTTCCCAGAGAGAAAGCAGAAAAAATGAAGTCATTTACAATGGCTCACTTCGTCAATGCAGATCAACTTCCAGAGGGACCCCCGACTTGGCTGGACCTTGTTCCGTCAGTCGTCTACGACAAATTCATCTCACCACGTCTAACCATTCTGAACGAGACGTGTGTACAGCTCGCCAAGAGTCGATGTGCTCAACCTAGCATCCGTCCACTATGGGGCTTCTTCCCTGCCAACATCACCGAGAAGGAAACGGAAGACGTGGCCAAGTGCGACGTCGACAAGTCGGAAGACGACTCGTGGAATGCGTACGACCCAGACGACGACTACGACAGAGAGTACGATCCAGACTTCTCAGCTCAGTGGGAAGAACCACACTCTGACGGCGAAGACGACTGGTTCGACGACAACTAGCAGGTGTGCATGCTAAAGAAGACTCAACGACAACGACACCAACAAGGTGTCGTTTCTTACACAGACAACTGACCGACCGACCCTACGAGCCAAAAAAAATTTGATTTTTAAGACCAACTTGCCAGATAGAAAGCAGAAAAAATGAAGTCATTCAGTCAGCTCGCTATCGCCAACTTCGTCGCCAAGTTCCTCTCTGACAACGGGTCGGAGGAGCTGGTTGATGCGTGGAACACACAGGAAAACATCGAAGCCTTCAACGCCGTCGAGATCAAGTCAGTCAAGCGCAGCAGCGACAAGATCAAGGACCCGAACAAGCCCAAGCGGGGCAAGTCGGCCTACATCTTCTTCTGCGCCAAGAAAAGGGAGGAAGCCAAGGCCAACCTCGGCGACGGAGCCAAGGCGACCGAGGTGACATCCGAGTTGGGGAGAATGTGGAACGCTCTCAAGGCGAGCGACAAGAAGGCCGACAAGAAGCTCCTCACCTCTCTTGAGGCCGAGGCAGCCGAAGACAAGGCTCGCTACAACGAAGCGATGGAGGAGTACGTCGCTCCGTCTGACGAAGAGCTGGCTGCGATGGTGCCAGCCAAGAAGACGAGAAAGACAAGCGACAAAGACCCCAACGCACCGAAGAAAGGCAAGTCGGCCTACATCTTCTTCTGCGCTGCCATGCGCCCTCAAGTGAAGGAGGAGCTCGGCGAGGAGGGCAAGTCGTCGATCATGGCCGAGCTCGGCAAGAGGTGGAAGGAGCTCAAGGAGGACGACGACCGAGCCGAGGAGCTGGCCAAGTACACCAAGATGGCGGCCGACGACAAGGCTCGTTACGAAGACGAGAAGGAGAACGGCAATACGACCGAAACAGTTGAGAAGCCCAAAAAGAAAGAGAAGCAAGCTAAGAAGGCCGAGGTGGAGGAAGAGGAGACCGACGACGACGAGAAGCAAGCAAAGAAGGACACCAAGGAGAAGAAGCCCAAGACGGGTTACGCTTACTTCTGTAGTCACAACCGCGAAGGAGTCAAGACCGACAACCCCAAGATGAAAGCACAAGACATCACTCGTGAGCTAGCTCGCTTGTGGAATGAGCTGACCAAGGACGAGCAGAAGGAGTGGAGTGACTCGGCAAAGGAGTTGTAGGCGGACGACACGAAGACCGACGTCAACGACAACTAGGTGAGTGACACACTTGTGACACACTTGTGACACACTTGTGACATCTTGTTGTGTGCAGGTAAAAGAAGATTCGATAACAACACCCACAAGGTGTTGTTATATTTGAGTAGATACAATCTCTTGAAATTGCATTTTTCACGATGAATCAGACGAGAGTAAGGGAATGAAGCTAAGAGCGAAATGTAGGACTCGACTTTTCTGTTTAGTGAAGAGCCTTCATCCAATGGCAAAGACAACTTGATCACGTAAAAAAGATGTGCCAAGATAAGAAGATTCAAAGGTTTATTTTTTGCTTTCATGATAAATAAAAATATAAAATATATTTACATATATAAAATGTATCAATACCGGTCTCCTCAAAGGTCTCCTCACATGTCTCCTCACATGTCTCCTCAAAGGTCTCATCACATGTCTCATCAAAGGTCTCCTCAACGGTCTCTTGATTCTCCTCAACGGTCTCTTGATTCTCCTCGCAGATCTCTTTATTCTTCTCACAGGTCTCCTCAACGGTCTCCTCAACGATCTCCTCAACGGTCTCCTTCATATCCTTATAAAGTGCCAAATTCACCTAGATGGAGTTCTAGTAGTACATATGCCCCGAAACTTGATGAAGAATTCAAATTTTTATACTATGACAATTGCAAAATAGGAATGAACATAGAGTGCCAAAATAATAAAACTAATATACGCGTAAAATTAGGAACTCTAACAAATAAAGCCTACATCGGTAATCCACAAGAACCAGACACGCTTCTTACTTTTTCAACAGATGGTATTGAAACCTTTCATATGATAGATAATATTCATAATAAATATCGACAATATTAAAAAATCTAAAGAGATAACAAGTCTACTTTCTTAAAACAACCGACAATTTCAAAAAAATACGACACATAGACGATGCATTATTTTCAAAGAAATGGTATAAAATTTTTACTTAAAATAAGTAAAAATTACTGAAATAATTTTAGTTAAACACTGTATTTTTTAATTGCATATGAGATACAGTCTTTAAAATGTGTCTGATACTCGAGTAGTAACTCTTAATTTTTTTTACAAAAAATACAGTTTGTTTTGCCTTTATTGTCTCATTCAAACATTAACTTTACTTTTTAAGATTAAGTTTAGAATACGCTAATTAGAATTGATTTAAATAATGTATTATATTTAATAATAAATGCCAATTCATTGTAATACTAATACACACACAATATCTTTAAGATTTAAGATAGATAACAATGCTTCTCAAAAATATATAAATAACTGGATACAATTTAAGAATGTATGTGAAAGTGGTAATAATAAAGAAATAGTAACAAAATGGTTATTCAATTGTAGAATTGATTCTGTTAAAAATATTCCATATCTACTCAGAAGTGAAGGTGGTATTGGAGGTTGTAACAATCTCATACATAAACAAATAAGATTTAGACAACATCTGGTATATTTGAAGGATAATGATATTGTATTGAATATTTATAATTCGGATAAAGAAGAATGGTTGTTAGAAGAATTAGATGATTTGATACGTGCTTTCATAATAACTGCTAATAGTGCAATATGTGCAGAATGTGTAAGTGGTTGCATTGAAATTGTCTCAAATGAAATGAACTCAAATGAAATGAAATCAAATGAAATGAAATCAAATGTAGTACTCTATAACAAGATACAAGGAATTGAAGTGCAAGTTCGTGATATCAACACAAAGTTGGAAAAGTTGCTAATAAAACTTGACACTAATACAGTTGCAAATACTCAATGAATTTTTTGTTACACGTTTAATTATCTTAATTTCTAAATAAAACAAATTAAGAGTAATTTATATTATATATTTATAAATGGAAAGTTCAGATATTTTTGTTCGTGTTAATCAAAACGGCAATTTTCTCGTTGAAACGATTAATTCTGAAGAATTCAAATTCCAAATAGTTGACCCAGTCGACAAGTTTTCTTTATTAACTGAGATTGAAAAAATACGAGATCCGAAAGATGAATTATTTATTGTATGTGAGAGTAAGAGTAAATATCAGGATTCACACAATATACAAACTGTGTTTAATATTTCTGATAGTGATATAAGAGAGAGCAATTTAAACTTTATCCGTTTTGGAACTTTTTTTCTATTGTATGGAAAAATAATCGACATACTGTCTGTAAAATTACCAAGTAATATAAGTGTTTTGATACCTATTAAAATACTAATTAAAAATTTAAAAAATTTAATAGTTGAAATATGTCACTCAAAACCAAAGTACGAAATACGCATTACAGAAAAAATTAAGAGTGCTCTGCAGCATATGCAAAGACATGGATGGAATGTTCTCATTACATCCCAGTGTGGCGTGACGGTGACATTTGGTGATGACGTTTTGTGTACTGTACAGCTAAAGTTTACACCCAAATATCCGGGAATTCCGGTCGAAATTGTGATGACAAGACCATTCACTTACGTCTTCCCAACGTTTCACGTTGATTCACAGCCGAATTTATCATTAATGGAAGACATCATGGTGTTGACAACCGACCTATTCAACAGAAGGGCCGAAATGGCAAGTCGTCTACCAATAATCACAGGAGACGCGTATTTGGTGCTCGGTGCAACCCCTTACGAGGAAAGACGCGGTCGGACACACTATCAAAATCAGAACGTATTTTTTCTTGACAATCAACCGATAAGACATGAGCGGTTCATACAAGTAGACTTTTCCAGTCCGGTAGAGATGGGTATCTTATCATCCCTTCTACCCAACACGTTCAATGAAATATGCTTTGATGACTCTACGTTTAAATTTTTCAGCGGTGATGGTGACTACAATGCATGGAATACGCATACTTATACACGCCAAATTCTTAAAAATCTCCCAGGTTCCATGCTATACGAGAGAATTTGCTATTTAACACACATGCTGAAGGATACAGGCACAATGTTCATCGAACGAGTAGGCAATCCAAGTGGCGCTGTGGTAGAAGAAGAATTCGAATTTGCTACTCCGGATGATTTATTTAGCATGAACAGGGAAAAGGTAGTCGACTACTGCAGGAGAGCGGGATTGGATGTGAATTTTAACAAGGTCCGCGAGATTGGCAGATCCAGTTTTTTGGTACCTTTGCTTTACAAGACTGTCTCCCTTTGGGATCAACCGAACGACGGCCACGTATTGATAGGTGATGGTAGTGAATTTGAGCTGTTGGTCGCACGTAAGATTTCTACACTCAGATGAAAAATTAAGCTATGACAAATATTATTACTTAAATTATGATTAACTTTTATTTTATAAACTTGATACATTCTCTTATTTTATCCGAAAAATATTAATACTAGTTACTTCTGAAAGTAAGAATCTTTCACTAGTTGCTGGTTATTTATACTATTTTAGTTTGCAAAATAAACTGTTAAGATTAAATTATTTTATATATATTACATAAAGATGTCTGAAGGAAGTTTTAACTTCATTTTGAAAAATATAATAATCACTTCTCCCTATACTATATGTCAATGTGGAATATTAGCAACAATTGTATCAGGTGATCCTAAGTATATATTATTTAGTGTTTTATTACTTATTATGGGTGATGGTTTTAACGCTCTTGAGAAGAAAATTTCTAAACAGATATTAGGTAGTCATTCTCGTGTGGGTAAACGTCCAAGTGGATGTGGAAATGGACAATCCACAACTAACTGTACTGGTTGTGGTATATTTTCATCATGTGGAGTCGAAAGTAATACTTGGGGAATGCCTAGTGGTCATGCGCAGATAACTTCGTTTGCAGCAACTTTCTGGACACTGTATGTTTGGTTAAAATATAAGAATGAGACAGATCCTGAAGCAAAAAGAATCGCAAAAATTAAAGCAATTGTGAGTACAACAATTATGTGGACATTAGCTGCCGGAGTATGGTCGCAACGAGTTATCTCATTGTGCCATTCCATTCCTCAAATTATTGTAGGAGTTCTAGCTGGTATGATTTTTGGTTTTATTGGTTATTTTATATCTGCATTTATCATAAAAGATATGCCACCGTTAAAATTATGCGCAGTATAAAGCTGAAAAAAAAATTCATACTAAATAGTAAAAGCGAACTAAGAATCGTCTTTTTGTCATTCAAATGAAAAAATGCTGACTTATTTTTAATATCAAGATTAGTCAATCTTGATATATTTGTTGCACTTTAATTAGAAAAATTATTAGTCTTCTAGTAGAAGACTGCCATTTGAATCATTAAACATATCTTTTTTGTTTTTAACGTGTTTGGTGTCCCAAGCGAGAGTTTTATCAAAAGACACTGCACCAAAAAACATACCATACATATATGTAACATTGCTTATGTCCCATTTTCCAATATCTTGATTAAAAGCTGTTGCATTCAAAAACATCTCATTCATTATCTTGATTAAAAAGACACTGCACCAGAAAACATTTGATGCATATCTTCAAACGCACTCAAGTTGATGAATGGTTAAATAATCTTTTAGAAAAATAATTTATAGAAAATCGGCGCTTTAAGGTATAATATTTTATAAACACATTTCGATAAAAATATTTAATCAAGAATTGGGAATTTGTTACTCTAAAAATAAATCGATTTTTAAAACAATTTCTAAAATAATGGAAATAACATGAACACAAGACAGTCTTACGTTGAATGGAAAGATTTTCCAACTTCTGTTAAATCCGTAAACCAAATGGAGACAAAATTGATTTGTCTGTTGGTGAATTTATCAGTTTTAAAGAAGAACAATCTAATCGTGATTTGATCTTTAAAATAGATGAGTTTATTGGAGATATAACTCAAGTTGGTCCAATATTTTGTGTATAGAGAATTTGATATTATAACCAAATCTTTTCTTGAACCGTCTTTTTCATTACAAATGGGTACTAAAAATTATATTATATGTTATCCATCGGGTAATTTAAATTACGGTTATCATTTAAATAAAAATGAATGGTCTTCTATCAAAATTTGCGATTCGGTTTCTGCTTGATAAAATTTATATTTAAAAATATAAATTTTGGCGAAGTTGCAGATCATGAGATCGACTTACATTATAACCATGAAGAGTCTCGTAAATATCTTAAAGTTAATATTATGTTCTGAATTAACAATAAATGCTACAATAATATAATACTTTAATTTGTAAAACGACACCTTGTTGGTGTCGTTTTAGTTCACTTTACCTGCAAAAAAACATATTTACTTGTGCTAACTACTACTTGTGCTAACTACTACTTGTGCTAACTACTACTTGTGCTAACTAATACTTGTGCAAACTACTTGTGTTAATAACTACTACTTGTGCAAACTACTTGTGTTAATAACTACTTGTGCAAACGACTACTTGTGCTAACTACTACTTGTGCAAACTACTTGTGTTAATAACTACTTGTGCAAACTACTTGTGCAAACTACTTGTGCTAATAACTACTTGTGTTAATAACTACTTGTGTTAATAACTACTACTCGTGCCAAACAACTAGTTGTTTTTTTCCGAACGTCTCCACATAAAGACGTTTGTAATGTGATTGTCAAAGTTTCTCTGAACCCATTCTCGGGATGAGTCAGCTCGTTCAGGATGTACCTCAACTTTGCTAGTAAACATTGACTCAATCTGCATCTCGTGCAGAGAATGAGCTATGTTGTCTGCGTTTTCGCAGACGTCCAACTGTCTCGCAATTTCTTCTGCCCTAAACTCGGCTTGTGGTTGAATTCCCATTTTTCGCGAGTCAAGCCACTCCATCAGCCCGTCGCTACATTGGATCAACACTTGACCTTGAGTCCAAGGACGAGTGTAGATCCTTGGTACAGTGTTAACCATATTCGGATAATAGTTGTTATAAAAATCTCCAAAGCTCGCGTGAAGCATGCAATCTGATTTCTTATTGCGATAAACACCAGTGCGATGTCCGGCTACTACAATTTCATAGACTACCGACTCACGAGTCGCCGTTGTGTCTCCGTTGTTTTTGTGCACTTGTATCATGCGTTGTATTTCTTCCTCGTCGGCACAGTCTTGATCAACTGACTTCCATTCCAACTCGTACGTACCGTTATTTTTGCTGTACAAAAGTGTAGGACTGTCGCCAAGACTCGCAACCACGACCTGTTCGTTTTGCGGGTCAATGACTGTGACGTTGCACGTCGTTCCACTACGACCTAGCCGAGACTTGATAGTAAGTACTTCGGCTGCTATTTTTTCAAACAACAACCGAAGTGTTGCTTCAAGTTCACCGTTGGTTTCTTCTAGCGCTTGCAAAAACAAGCGTTCCATCATAGATGTGACAGAGTACGAAGTCATGTACCCTGAGTGTCCGTCGCACACAGAAGACACCAAGAGTGTTCGGCCGTTGTGAACAACTTCAAATTGTATCCCAGTGTCTTCTGTGTAGTCGAATTCTGCGTCTCCGAAGAAAAGCCGCGGCTTGACGATTGTGTATCCTTGACGAGCGTCTGAGTGAACTTCGATTTGAGATGTCATGTTTCGTTAATCTAATTTTAATTTCAAAAGTTGTCTCAAAAATTCAATTTTTTTATAGCCTTTTTCGTGCATTTTTGATATCTTCATCAATTTTCCATTTTTCGTGCAATGTTAGTTGACGTGACTTACGTTTAGGTGACTTACGTTTAGGTGACTTACGTTTAGGTGACTTACGTTTAGGTGACTTACGTTTAGGTGACTTACGTTTAGGTGATCTACGTTTAGGTGACTTACGTTTAGGTGATCTACGTTTAGGTGATCTACGTTTAGGTGATCTACGTTTAGGTCCAGGAGTTTTTTTCTTACGACAATGTTTGGTTAAGCGATCACGAGTCTGACCTTTTTTACATGGAGATTTCATTTATTATATAACATAAATAAAATCTGCATAATTTTTAAAATTTTGTAAACGGCTTAATTCTTCATATCTTTAATAATTGGAAAACAACACTTTGTTGGTGTTGTTGTTCAAATCGCTACCTGCATGGAAAAAAGACAGAAGATTTAGGAAGTCGCCCACAATGCACGTGTTGCCTTTAGGATAATCAGAAGAACTCCTGTTGGAATGCTTCTAATGCCCTTCACCAACTCGGTGTCGTTTTCTGTAACTCTTTTGTCGAAGCGCTTGTCGTGATCTAAAAGAATCATCTCGATCACTCCGACGTTTTTTTCTTTTTGCTCCTCGACGATATCTATCGCCATTTTGCTGAAATTGTCGAGAGCCGCTTGAGTGTTGTACCTGTTTGTACCACCGAATAAGGTATGCCAAGAGACTGTCTCGATCGCTCGATCAATGACGTTGATCGGTAAATGAGGGTAATGTTCCTTCAAATTGTTACGTGTAATATCTTCCTTCTCTTCTGCGACCGCTGTGTAAAATGGATGACTCATCTTTGTTCTGTTTATTGTGTAGAATACTTAATTCAAAAAATCAAATTTATTTTGGTCAATTTGTCTTGTTTGGTAAACACTTACTTTTTTGGTCGGCCTGTATAAAAAATAGAAGTTTATAGTTTATAAATTTATACTATCAAATAATGAGTTGTTTGTTTAATAGTTTGAGTTATTTTATCAATGAAAACAGTTTTAAAATAAGACAAATAATATGTGATTATTTAGAGCAAAATAAAGCAATTATAGATGGAATTGAAACTAAAGAAATTTTACAATACGAAAATAATAGGGGTAATTATATTTCTCATATGAGAAATCCATGTACATGGGGAGGAGCAATTGAAATACAATGTGCATGCAATATTTGGAATGTAAGAATATTTGTATTAAATAACAGAGATCCTGGAAACAGACTAATTGAATTTATACCATTATCTGGACAATATCAAAACACTATATCATTATATTGGACTGGTGGTCATTACGAACCTATTAAAAATTAGGATTTCTTTGAGACGTAAGTAAAAACAACACCTTGTTGGTGTTGTTTTTGTATTGTAGATAATTTATTTACAAAACTTTACACTTAACTTGTTCACTCGCTTAATTTGGTTGCATGTTTTTCATATTCTAGTTGACAATCTCAATTTGGATTCGAGTCTTACCGCTATTCATTGCAATTTCAAGAGCTTGATATGCTATTTCTTTCGGAACTCGGATGACTAAAATTTCATCGACCAAAGTGTCGACAACTTTGTTTGTCTGACATTGCTGGTCAACAAATGGTTTTGGCGGAGGCGGCGGAGGCGGCGGAGGCGGCGGAGGAGGTGGTTGCCAAAACATGAGTTGTGTAAACATGGGTTGAAAAGGAGTAGGTGGAGGAGGTTGCCAAAACGGTTGTGCAAGTTGAGGTTGGGCAACTTGAGGTTGTGCAAGTTGAGCAACCGACTTTGCAGAGATCTTGTAACGATCAAGACCTGTACGACTCATAAACGTTTCTTTTGTTTCGTGTGGGTGTTTGTGCAAACAAACCTTTTCGCCGTTGTTGACCAGTTTGCCGTTTGACACTTTTACAAAACGACACCTCTGCTCAAACAAACAGTTTGAGCTTTTGAGTTCGTCCAACGAGTGAGCAAAACGACAATTCTCGCCATGTTGACATTCTTCGTTTTTGTCAATGCTCGAGCACATTCTAGTCTTGACCAAAGCGCTGGCAAGTTTTTCTTTGTCGTAGTACGCTTCTTTTTCGTGAAGCTCGTCTTGATAACTTCTGTGCCCCAACAGAATCTTGGCTGAGGTCTTTTTGGTAATATTCTGGGACTCTCGCTCAAACTGATGTTCGAGACCGAAAGTCGAAGAGTCAGTGCGGGTCAGCTTTGGAGGAAAGTCGAGAGACGTCATTTGATTGTTCTGAATATTTTCAGAAATGTTTATTCAAAAAATCAATTTTTATTTATATATTCTTCTGATAAAGTTTGTAATTCAATTTAGAGTCCGAGTTTTTATTATCCTATATATTCTGGTATTATTAGTTTGTCAACAATGTGTATTATTCCGTTAGAAGCAATAATATCTTTGTAAACAATCTTCGCGTGATCATTGATAAAAGTCTGACCATTTAAATTTCTTACAAATAACCTATTTGGAGGATCTTTTGTTGCAAAGTAAGAAGCTCCGCTATCTTCTAATAATTCTGACGTAATTCTTTTATCAAGAGTTGATGTTCTAACTATGTGCCTTGCAAGACTGATATCCATATACTGCAAATCCTTCTCTGAAAAAGCTCCATTATGTGGAACAAATAATGTAAAATTAGATTGAGGCGAATTTAAAATATTACACATCATTGCGTTTTGAATTATATCCTTAAAAAAAGAGAAATCATCAGTATTATTAATTATTCCCATTAAAGATTCTGGATCAAGAGTTGTGTGAGAAGGTTTACTTCTTTCTAAAAAGTCAAACATATGAGTAAGATTACAGGGTTGTGAATTTGGACCTAAAGACGCCATTTATGTTCTGTCAAGAATATAAATTACAAAAATTTGGTTATTTGAAAACCGTAAGCAATGTCATTTATAATTTTACTTTAATAAAGTAAAATGTAAAGCTTATTCTGTGTCTGCAACTCTTGATGCGGGTACTCTTAGAGAGAAACGATTTCTCTCCTCTGCAGTCCTATCAATTGTTATAACAAGAACCCCGCCCTTAGAAGATATCTTAACATTTTCTCTGTTTGTAACGCTAATAGGAATAATTATTTGCCTTTCAAATCTTCCATAAATAATCTCATTCTTTACTATAGACATTCTTTCCGTAAAAGGTCTTTTTCTTTCTCCTGTAACTACAATTCGATTGTTGAAAAAATCAACATCAATAGTATCATTCTTGACACCTGGTATATTAATATATACACAAACGTTAGTGCTATTTTCAACTATATCTACTGCAGGTTGCCAAATATCGTTAAGATTTACACCCTGTGATTGAAGAAATTCACTTAGAGCTCCGGAAACATTAGTAGACTGGTTTCCTTCCATTAAAGCAATTCCATTTGATACCAACTGTTGAAGTGACATTTTTAAATTGTCATTCTCTTCTTAAATCTATTCTTCTAGAAGTTTTGAAAGACGTGTAGAAAAACTATTACTAGTTTCGATTTCTGATGGAAACTTTGCAATTGGTACCGGTGGAGCATGTTGAACAGGTACCTCCAAAATAGTCATTTTTTCTTTCTTTTTAGTGTAAACAAAGTAATAATAAGCAAGACCTCCGGCTGCTAGGGCACACACTACAAAAATAAGAACCCAATTGGTACTTTTATTTTTTGTATTTTGCTGAGTTTGTACAAAATGTTCCCTCTGTCGCTGTATAATAGACGGATCAATAGGCTTGGGTGGAGGAATAGCGGACTGTATTTCTTTCTTGTCAATTACAACTTCTACTTGACATGGTTTATCGCTCTTTAGACATAAAAAATGATTTTGGTATACGTTGTTATCCGAAATTATATTTGCAGATATTGAACCTTTAGCAAGTTTAAATTCAAGCGGTATATTGCTATCAAGTGTTTTTTGGTCCACTACTAAAGCGTAAAAATCGGAATTGTCTAAACTCTTTGCAGTAAAAGTAATATCAACATTAGTTGAAGATCCGTTCAAGTCTATTAATTGTTTTACAGACGACAAAGTTATAACTTTCTTTGTTGTCATTTTCTTTACTTAATTATTCTTTTTAAACCGTTTGATAAAATTTTATCTTGTTTATAAAAGTTTATAAAAATAATATTTTCAAGTTTCTATATAAAGATGTCTGATTATATCACAGAAAATATTAAAAGGTCTTACGAACAATTGATAGGTGCTTGGGTTTTTGGTATAATTTTAATAATAATTGCTTATGCATGTCTTTACTATTCATTCAAACCAATGCCAAATATGAGTTGTTATAACAATAACGAGGAGATGATGGTTAATATAGCTTGTAGCCCATTGAATAAGAACGAAAACAGAGATCAAGAATGTAAAAACGCTCAGATTGCACTTGATAAAAAGATTCAAATGTGTAGTGTGAAAAAACAAAACAAATCCCTTTTATACGGAATTTTGTTGATACCAATTGCTATACTTTTAATAATGTACGCAAGATATAATGTTCAGATACCAAATCAAAGTAATGTTGATATACCAAAAATGCAAGTTGAAATAAGTAATTTTGACGAAGGTATTGGTTTGTTGAAAAAGTACAATTCAATTATAAATAAAGACTAATCCTTTTTGAGTACGAAGAAATAATATCATATTTTAAAAATGAATTATTCTCAAAATAAATATAGTATGGAAAAGGAAAGTATGTCTTTCAAGTGTGAAAAATGCGATAAAAAATTTAGTGAAAAAATGTATGCTAGACATTTGTTGAGAATAACACCTTGTATTTCTGAAAAAAAATTAAAAGAAAAAATTTTCACAACAATTAAAACAGAAGAACCCATTCAGACGTGTGTTATGTCGGTAGGAGATAAAAGTTCTAAGTTAAATGCAATAGATCTTTTTTGCGGGTGTGGTGGTATGACTGAAGGTCTAGAAAAGGCAGGTATTAATATTATGGCAGGTATCGATTTTTGGGACAAAGCAATAGAAAATTATAGAAAAAATCATAACCATTTAGCAATATGTGAAGATTTAACAAAGTTTCCACCTGAAAAGTTCAATGAACTATATAACAAAAATAATGTGCCGATTGATTTAATAGTAGGTGGTCCAAGTTGTCAAAGCTTTAGTATAGCCGGAAAACGTGATTCTAACGATCCTCGTGATTCATTATTTATGGAATATGTAAAATATTTGAACTTCTTTAATCCATCTGTATTTATTATGGAAAATGTAATGGGTATGTTATCAAAGAAAACGGCAACTGGTAAAAACGTTATAGATATTATTATGGAACAACTTAACATAAATTACAATACTATAATTTGCAAATTATACGCAAGTGATTTTGGTGTTCCTCAAAATCGACGACGAGTTATTATCATTGGTATTCGAAAAGACTTACATATAATTCCAACTGAACCAAAACCTACAACATCTGGATCAAAACGCCCACCTGTTAAAACTATTTTGCTACCACGTGATCAGATAGAACCTTCTTATTTTTTATCTGAAAAAGCTCTTAATGGAATAGCTAATAAAAAAGCAAACTCAAAAGCAAAGGGTGCTGGTTTCGGAGCTCAGTATCTGGATCCAGAAAAGCCCTCATATACTATTCCCGCAAGATACTGGAAAGATGGTTATGATGCTCTAGTAAAATATAGTGAAACAGAAGTTAGAAGATTGACAATACTTGAACTTAAACGAATACAAAGTTTTCCAGATGAATATATTTTGGATGGAAGCAAGAAAGATGTAATAATGCAGATTGGTAACGCGGTTGCGTGTAAGTTTGCTTTTCACATAGGAAAGCATATCATAAATTTGCTTGAACAAAGCAAAAAATAAATTAGAAAATAAATTATACTTATATAAGTATAATTTATCTAGTATTCTTCTACTATGAGTTCGGTCCAAAAATCTTTTGGAGTACTTCTAAATGTAGAATAATTTCTGGAATTTCCATCTGCCATACCAGAATCTATAAAAATTGTTCTATTCTTGAAATTTTTCATAAAATACTCAAAATCAAATGGTTTACCAAAACATAATTTATCATAGACTGAATTGGTTTTCTTACATATGAAAAAACCTTTGTCGTTAAATTTTTTGTTAATGTGATTTTTCAATTTATCTTCTGTCCAGATTGCGATCAATACATTTTCGCGCTTTAAAAAATCTGGTATATCAACATCTTTTCTTTGGTCTTTTGAATGAGAATAATATATACAAATATCATTTGTATCTGAAATTGTGATTATCTGTCCACAAAAGTTGTAAGATCCATGTATCGGAAAGCATTTTCCAGACCATGAATACCTCTTTTTATCTTCCTTTAATGTTCCAAAGTAATGAATAAATTGTGGTTTAGATATAGAATTTTTGCCCGTCTCCCAGTTATTAGCTTTATTAATTGCTACTTTACGTCTAGAAAATAAATACTCCGATGCACTTAGGTCAAAAAATGAGATTTTAGATGAACTTTTTTTCATTTCATATCCAAAAATATCCGGTTCTTTACTAGAATTATGTTTTACACCCATACAATCTTCTAGCCAGTGACCTTCAGCACCGTCATGCGCTGCTTTTAAATTTTCTGGTTTTCGACCTCTTACGTTTTCATCAAAACGCTTTTTTATTTTTTCTTTTTCTTCGCAACTAGTCATATTCTTGATGCATTTTGCATTCACTACTGTTGTGTTTTGGCTTTGCACACTCTCACAAGACGTTTTTTCTTTCTTGTAACAATCATTTTCAGTCATTTGTGTGTACTTATCCAATAAATCTTTATTCTCCTTGACAATCTTCCACCTTTTGCTGAGCTCGGCTGTGATCAATTTGCCTTCACCTAGCTCCTTCTTCAACTGAGGACGCATTTCAAGGCAAAAAAAGTTGTATGCAGACTTTCCTTTCTTTGGTGAGACAAGTTGATTAATCTTTAAAATTGCGTTTAAAGCTTTAATGTTCTCTTGATCGTTCCATTTGGATAGCAAGTCTTTTGCACTGTGTTTAACAATAAAATTTGCAACAAATTTAGTAATAGCACACTCAGCATTAAATGACTTCATTCTTTTTTTTTATTTATTGCGTACGCCTAAAAATCCAAATTTATTTCTCGAATTACAATACCAAAGTTATAACTTTGGTGTTATTTATACAAAAATATAATCTTCTTCTGTTATTATTTTAGTGTTAATATCAACATCCAGATTTTTGATTTTCTTGATAAAAACATATTTGTATTTTATAAGACCATATGACGACCATATTGAACCCATTGGATAATAAATGATACAAGATAAAGTTAACATTTATATAATTATCTTATTTCTTTATGAGGGAAATCATAGTATTTACTATGATTTCTGTAATATTATATTAACTTAATTATAACAAGAAATCCTGATTTCCAGAAGTATGACAAATCCATCTAGAAAATACAAAGAAAAAATCTGATAGTCGATTCATGTAGATAAAAATAATATTTGGTAGTACTATACCCTCTTCGTTTCTTAAACGAATCAAACCTCTCTCAACAGTTCTTGCCTGAGTACGACATAAATGTGACATTGCATCTGCTGTTGTCACACCTGGTAAAATAAATTTTGTTAGTTTTGGATTTACTTTTTCCATTTCATCAATAGTCTTTTCTAGCTCACTTGGCAAATCGTCTGATAGAACTGGTAGTTTTCTATTTGTCTTGTCGATGGTTGCGATGTGAGAATTAAAATCCTGAAGCGTACGCTGAATTTTTCGCATCAACGTTACATCGGATAAATAAGTACACAAAAGTCCAATTCGTGCACTCAATTCATCAATTTGTCCTAAAACTTCAAACGTTATTGAACACTTTGGAGCTCTGCTTCCATCGTAAAGAGATGTTTCACCTGAATCACCAGTCTTCGTGTAAATCTTCATTTTGTTTGAAGGTAATGTATGTTTAAGTTTAATAAAATAAAACTTTTGACTAAATCATTTTCAAATAAAAGGATCAGAAAGTTGAAAAGGAATGCTGCTAGACAATTGAGGCACTTGAGTATAACCTTTTCTAGACAATTCTTTTAAAAGAGCCCACAAAATTCGCTTCATCTTGTTTTCTGTTTTTATAACTTCAAAAATCGCGTTTGTAAGAGCGCCAGAAGGTGTATTATTTGTGTCTACAGTATCTGCAGCTGTTTGTACATCTGTACACCCGCTAATAAATACAACAAGACCTTTTCCTTTGGGATACTTTGAATTTTCAGATAAAATAATTGACGTATCAGATATTGGTTTGTATCCATAACGCATATCAAGGCATGTTCCGCTA
>Ga0209358_10000468_pt1 | contig 35243 bp, 33 predicted proteins | sample LauGreFa1BDMLBSN_2_FD_187574 | JGI IMG/M metagenome (GOLD analysis project Ga0209358, IMG submission 187574) | Freshwater lake microbial communities from Lake Michigan, USA - Fa13.BD.MLB.SN (SPAdes) (version 2) | ecosystem: Environmental > Aquatic > Freshwater > Lake | place: Lake Michigan, USA... | reverse complement strand
ATATACAATGAAAGTGATCAATAATACTGTACAGATTGAGAGTAATTATCCAATTGATGTAATATCTTGTTTTGATATAAGTGGTCAAATGCTATATTCTAATAAAGATCGACAATATTCATTAGATATTCCCCAATATCCTGAAGGTTGTTATATATTATCATTGACAATTAATGGCTACACTTATAGAACTTCTTATATTCAAGCTGCAAAATGATTATTGATTCATTAGATACTCTAAATCACTATACAAGTTTACATCCAGAATTCAGTAAAGTTATTGAAGTATTACATTCTAATACTTATAAGAATCTTCCAAATGGAAAGCATATAATCGAGAAAGATCGATTGTATATGATCATTGAAGATCAAGTGCATATGCCCGAAGTTCAGTGTACATTAGAAACACATAAAAAATATATCGATATTCAATGTGTTATTGAGGGTAGTTTTTCTTTTGGCTGGAAACATAAAGATCAATGTTTTTCTGTTCTGAAAGAATATTCCGAAGAATCAGATATAATGTTTTTTTCTGATGAACCGATTGAATATTATACGCTACACACAAATCACTTTGCTATTTTTTTTCCTCACGATGCTCATGCACCACGTACACCTTCTTCATATGTGAAGAAAGTAATTTTTAAAGTACGGGTTTAGGGTCGACATGATGAATCTTACCTTTTATTAATAATGAAGAGTCCCCATAACTCAGAAATCTATACTCATTCTTAAGAGCATATTCATAGCTTTGTTTCCACACATCCACACCTAAAATTGCTGAAACCAGAAAAAGTAATGTACTTTTTGGTTGATGAAAATTAGTGATAAGAGCTTCTGTTAATCCAAATGAATAACCAGGAATTATCATCAATTGTGTTTCGCCTTCAATAATTGAAAGATTATATCTATCCATCCATATAAGTAGGATTGCAAATACATCAGCAGGATTAATATTTACATCCCGAAGTGAATAAGGTGTCCATTGTTGCATAGAAATATAAGACTGATTCCACATAGAAGAGTCAGGGTTTAATAATTGAACACCAAACCAAAATACAGATTCCATTGTCCTACAAGATGTTGTACCTACACAAGTAAATAAGCCACGATCTGGATTAAGAAAAAAATCTTTACAATGTTCAATGACTTCACGGGGTATAAGAATTTTTTCTGTATGCATGGAAAAGTCTTCTGGGTTGTCTGCATCGTATGGTTTAAATGTTCCCAAACCAACATGTAATGTAATATCAAGCATATTGATGTGTTTTTTCTTCAACTTTTGAATAACATTATCTGTTATATGCAAACCTGCTGTTGGAGCTGCAACAGACCCATTCTCCTTTGCATAAATTGTTTGATAACGAATTGTGTCTGTATCTTCTGCTTTTCTGTGTAGATAAGGAGGTAAAGGTATTGTCCCAATATCTTCTAATAAACCACCCAGTGTAATAGGTTCATTCCATTGAAATCTTATTATTCCTTGGGTATTATTTCTTTCTAATATTTCAGCTTTTAATGTATAATGCTTGGCCACACATTGTAGGATTGTTCCAGGAATTAGATTTTTTCCTCCAATCATGCATTCCCATATACTTTCTTTTTCTTTTGTAAGTGCTTCTGCTGCACTTCCTTCAATAGGTTCGATCAATAATAATTCAGCTTTGCCGCCTGTTTGTTTATGAGCATAAATTCTTGCTTTTATTACTTTAGAAGCATTCACTATTAACAATGAATGTTCGGGTAAAAAGGAATCTATTTTATGAAATACAGAGTCTGTAAATGGATTAGCTTCATGCGGATTTACGATTAATAATTTACTTTCATCTCTTTGTTCTTTAGGGAACAAAGCTATGTTTTCATCTGGCAATGAATAGGAAAGAACTGATTGATCAAATGTAGGAATCATAGAAGTAATACAAAAAAAGCCCTGATGAAGCGATCAACAGGACTTTTTCTTATATATAATATTTAAGATTAAGAACAACCGCTGGTAGTGCCGCAATCTTCACAAACTGTACAGCTACCATTTCTTTTAACTCTCATAGAGCTACAAGTAGAGCATTGTTCGCCCGTATAGCCTTTTGCCTTTGCTTCAAAAACTTTTTGAGTACCATTTCCAGTATTCTTAATAGTTGAAACAGCTTCTACAAGCTCTGGAATTGATTCTGTTGAAACAGCTTTAACTTGTGCACTAGATTTTGAAGTAATTTTAGAAGCTTCCTCATCTACAGCTTGCACATGAACAAAATCTGTACGATTTAGATAATCATAACCTAGTGAACGGAAGATATAGTCTAAAACTGATGTTGCATTTTTAATTGCATCATGTCCTTGTACCGGACCAGCTGGTTCGAAGCGTGTAAATGTAAAGGAATCTACAAGTTCTTCTAAAGGAATGCCATATTGCAAAGCTTTGGAGGCCAATACAGCAAAACAATTCATTAATCCTTTAAATGAAGCTCCTTCTTTGTACATATCAATAAAGATTTCACCTAAAGTTCCATCTTCAAATTCACCTGTTCTTAAAAAGACTTTGTGTCCGCCAACATAGCCTTCACGTACAAAACCACGACGTTTTTTAGGAAGTCTTCTGCGTTCGGCTCTGTGATATACTCTTTCTACGATGCGTTCTTGAACTTCTGCTGGACCTTGTGTTTCATCTAAAGATTGTTCATCACCAAGCATAATTATCTCATCTAAATCTTCATCATTAGAAGAATTTAGCGGTTGTGATAATTTAGATCCATCACGATAAAGAGCAATAGCTTTTACGCCTGTTTTCCACGCTTCATGATATACTTCACCAATTTCGCTTACTAATGCTTCGGCCGGCATATTTACTGTTTTAGAAATTGCACCAGAAATAAAAGGTTGGGCTGCAGCCATCATGCGAACATGGGCCATATGTTGTATAAAGCGTTTTCCTTTTTTACCACATTTATTAGCACAATCAAAGATTGCTAAATGTTCATCTTTTAAATGAGGTGCACCTTCAATTGTCATAGTGCCACAGATATAATCATTTGCTTGTTCAATCTCTGCTTTGGTATATCCAAGCTCTTTAAGCATATCAAATGAATAATCATTGAGTTGATCTTCTGTAAAGCCAAGTCCAAGACAAAAATCTTCGCCTAAAGTCCATTTATTGAATGCAAATTTTATATCGAATACATTATCTAATTGGCTATTCACAGCATCAATTTTTTCATCCGTAAATCCTTTTTCTTTTAGGCTTTGACGGTTAATTGCTTGACAACCAACTAATGTACCATGCCCTTTACAGTATTTTTCTATATCTTCAATTTCTGATTCTGAATAATGAAGATTAACAAGTGCTTTTCTTACAGATTGATTTACAATCTTGAAATATCCACCACCTGCTAACTTTTTGAATTTAACGATAGCAAAATCAGGTTCAATACCTGTTGTATCGCAATCCATAACTAAGCCAATAGTACCAGTTGGTGCAATAACAGAAACTTGAGCATTCCTATAACCAAACTCTTCACCTAAAGCTAGAGCTTTGTCCCAAGCTTGACGAGCTGCTGTAAGAAGGTTTTCTGGAACAAATTCTGGATTAATTGCCATCGGCTTAATCGACAATTCATCGTATTCTGATTCATCTGCTCCATATGCGGCATTTCTATGATTTCTGATTACACGAAGCATACTGTTTTTATTGGCTTCATAACGAGGAAAAGGCTTTACATCTCTAGCCATTTCTGCACTTGTTGCATAAGATTCGCCTGTCATGATAGCAGTAATAGCCCCACTTATTGCCAATGCTTCCGGAGAATCATATGGAATTCCATTAATCATAAGAATAGTACCAAGATTGGCATATCCTAAACCTAATGTTCTGAAATCATAACTTCTTTGGGCTATTTGCTTTGATGGGAAATGTGCCATCAATACGGATATTTCTAATACTATTGTCCATAAACGAGTTGCATGACGAAAATCTTCGATACGGAATTCACCATTTTCTTCGATAAATGTGCCTAAATTTAAACTTGCTAAATTACAAGCAGTATCATCTAAGAACATATATTCTGAACATGGATTAGAGCCATTGATACGTCCATCAGCTGGGCATGTATGCCATTCATTAATTGTAGTATCATATTGCAAACCTGGATCTGCAGATTTCCATGCACTGATATTTATCTTATTCCATAAATCGCGGGCTTTAACTGTTTTAGCTATTCCACCATTTGTTCGCCATGTAAGATTCCACACATCATCGTTTTCTACAGCTTTCATGAAATCATTTGTAACACGAACTGAATTATTAGAGTTTTGACCACTTACAGTTACATATGCTTCAGACTCATAATGTGTATCATAACTATCAAAATTAAGGGATGTGAAACCTTGATCTACTAATGCAAGCACACGGTAAATTTGATTGATAGGTATTCCACGATATAAAGCATTTTGTATCAAAGTGTTTAGTTTATCATTTTCTTTACGATCTGAACCATTGGCTATAGCTTCATCTACTATAGCTTTTAAAAATGTTGCATTAATTTTTGAACCTGCAACTAAAGAAGCGACTTTATCTTCCTCTTGGGCTTTCCACTCGATAAATTCCTCGATATCAGGGTGATCTATATTAACAATCACCATTTTTGCTGCACGCCTTGTTGTACCACCGGATTTAATAGCTCCGGCTGCTCTATCAAAAATTTTCAAGAAACTTAATAATCCTGAAGAATTTCCCCCACCTGACAATTTTTCATTTTTTCCACGCAAAGCAGAAAAATTTGAACCAGTTCCAGAACCATATTTAAAAATACGTGCTTCTCTGGTTACTAAGTCGAAAATTCCGCCTTCATTAACTAAATCATCACTTACAGACTGAATAAAACATGCATGGGCCTGAGCTCGAGAATATGCATCAGGTGATTGCTGCATTTTACCTGATTTTGGATCTACATAATGATGTCCCTGAGCACTGCCAGTAATATTATAAGCATAGTGCAAACCAGTATTAAACCATTGTGGAGAATTTGGAGCTGCCATTTGTTTTAATAGCATATATGATATTTCATCATAAAACACAGTAGCGTCTTCTGCGGTGTCAAAATATCCATATTTTTCACCCCAATGGCGCCAGCTGCCAGCAAGACGATTAACTACTTGTTTCAATGAAGTTTCTGGACCCAAAACCTGTTTGCCGTGGCCATCTAGTACAGGGCTTCCATCCTGTTGTACTTGAGGAACACCAGCTTTTCTAAAATATTTTTGGGCTAATATATCTGTAGCTACTTGAGACCATTGAGAAGGAACTTCGATATTATCCATCTGAAACACAACTGAACCATCAGTATTTCTTAATACTGATGATCTCATCGTATAATCGAATTGATCAAAAGGACTTGTCCCTGCATGGGTAAAACGTCGCACTAATCTCATAAGAGTGCCTCTGCAAAAAAAATATTTTTTATAATATGCTGCTATTCGAATTGGGGAAATTCGAAGCGCAAAATACATAAAAAACAGACTCCTCAAAAAAGGAATCTTTAGTATTAAAAGAAAATATTATTCACGTTAATAAGGTATTGCCGGCAATCGTTTTTCTATGGCAGAATTTACGATAGAGTATGAAAGCTTATGAGCAAAAAACCTAATCATATCAATAAAAATTGATATGATAAATAACAAAAAAAGAGTGGGATCTTGTTTCTGTTTAGTCAAAAAATCTTATATGCTGCATTGCCTTAATTCAAAATTAGAACTTTAATATTAACAAAAAAATCTTGTGGAAAACTTTTATTTCAATAGAATTTCTGATAAAAAAAGTAGTCTGTCAAAAGCGTTGCTATGACTAATTTTTCTATTTTTTACTCAAAAATCACTACTCATAAATTTTAATTATATATCTTTTTTTCAACATTGATATCTGATTTTGGTAATTCATGTTGAGTAATATTTTGAATAGAATAAGATACTGTTTTTCTCTATTTTTAATATATGATGAGTTATTGATGAACGATATTGATTCATCATACGTCAAACTCACGCATTATGTATGATGTAATTTCCTTAATTCAATATTCTACTCCGAAATGCACATGAATAGACCTTATATATCGAGCTTGACATTTATTATGTTGTGCTTTATAGTGTCTTTGAAAATTTCACCATATATAGAAGCACAACAATTTGGAAAGAATAAAGTTCAATATCAATCTTTTGAATGGAAGATTATTAAAACAAAACATTTTGATGTCTATTTTGCAGAAGATGGAGAATATCTAGCTCGTTATGCAGGAATCATCGCTGAAAAATCACTGATTTCCATTGAAAAAAGACTTTCTTATTCTATTACAAAACGTATTGCTTTAATAATCTATAATTCTCACAATGAGTTTCAGCAAACGAATGTTGTAGATCAATTTATGCAAGAAGGTATTGGTGGTGTAACAGAGTTATTCAAGAATCGAGTTACTTTGCCATTTGAGGGTGTTTACCATCAATTTAATCATGTTATTCATCATGAATTGGTACATGCAGTATTAAATGATATGTTTTATGGTGGTTCTGTACAAAGTATGGTTTCAAACAATATAAGGACAGAAATTCCTTTATGGATGAATGAAGGATTAGCAGAGTATGAAGGGAATGGTGGCTATGATACCCAAACTGATATGTTTATGCGTGATATGGCTTTAAGTGAATATTTAAAGGATATTTCTTCATTAAATGGATATTTAGCATATCGGGGCGGACAAGCATTTTATTGGTATATAGCTGAAAAGTATGGTGAAAGGAAAATCGGAGAGTTAATAAATAGGTTAAGAATAAGTTCAGATCTTTCTCTTGCTTTTAAGGGGACTTTTGGAAAAAATCTCGAGGATTTTTCTGAAGAATGGATTAGAGAGATGAAAAAAAAGTATTTACCAGATTTAGATAAGTTTCAGGGATTGGACGAATTTGCAAAAAGAATAACGAATCATGAAAAAGATCATAGTTTTTACAATTCATCTCCAGCAATTTCTCCAGATGGAGATAAGCTAGCATTTATATCCAATCGAGATGATTTTTTTGGCGTATTTCTGATGGACCTTCGTTCACCCAATAAGGAGACTGTAGAGCTTATTAGTAGTGGACGTTCTATAGATTTTGAAGAACTCAATATTCTTACACCTGGAATTTCTTGGTCACCAGATGGAAAAAAATTAGTTGTGTCTGCAAAATCTGGTGGAGAAGATGCTTTGTATATAGTTGATGTACAGTCCGGAGATTATCAAAAGAAATTATTTGGGATACGGTCTTTGTCTTCAGCTATGTGGTCACCAGATGGCTCTAAAATTGCATTCGTAGCATCTGTTGGAGAACAACCAGACTTGTGGTTATATGATGTTAAAACAGGAGAAATAATCAGGGCGACAGATGATATCTTTACAGATATATTCCCTACTTGGTCACCAGATAGTAAAACACTTTATTTCATATCAGATAGGGCGGACAATACCAATGGTGATTTTAAAGCAGGTGATTTTGCTATGTGGCGTCATAATCCAAAACAAAGTGATATTTACTCTTTAGATATCGAAACAAAAAATATAGAGCAATTAAGTTTTGATCCTTATTCAAAAAAAACATCTTTAGCTGCTACGAATGATGGAAAAAATCTTCTATATGTTTCTGATCAAAATGGTATTGGGAATCTATATTCAATGGATTTGAATACTTTAACATCTTCAGCCAAAACAAATTCTATCAGCGGGATGACTCAAATTTCTTTATCTAAAGATGCTTCTACGATGTTTTTCACTTCACAAATTAAAGGCGGCTATGATCTTTTCGAATTAAGATTTCCTTTAGAAAGAACATCTTTTGATTCATTGCCGCTAACGAAATTTAAAATTTCAGAAAAAGACAATCTTAATCCATTATCGTCTAATAAAATCATCAGCCTAAAGGATTCTAATACATCTCAGAAACTTATTGGATTTGGAAATGCCGTAGAAATAGAATTTTCTAGACAACAAGTCATTCATCCAAATAAAGAAATCTCACAAATACAAAAAGAACCGACTGAATCTTCTTTTGCTTTGTATGATAATGCAAATATCGAAGATATAATTGCAGATACGGCCTTAACTCCAGTTCAAGATTATAAGATTAGTTTTTCTAATGATATTATTCTGAGCAATGCAAGTTTTAATACCTTTTGGGGTTATCAAGGTGTAACACAAATGTTGTTTAGTGATATGCTTGGTGATCATCAAATTTATTTTCAAGCTAATTTATTTCTTGATTTAAGAAATAGCAATTTTTTACTAGCATATACTTATTTGCCAGATATCATAGATTGGCAAGTTTCTGCTCAACATAATGTTGGTTTTGGATATAGTTATAGGGCTAATTCATCATATGCATATCTATATCGTTTTAGAAATTTTGGATTAACTGCTTCTGGATCATACCCTTTATCACGCTTTAGAAGAATAGAACTTGGTACTAATTGGCTTAATCTAAGTAAAGAGAATATAGAAGATCCTACAGAACCATCAAGTACTAAAAATTACTTGGTTACTGAATCCAAAATGGTTTTTGATAATACAGCACCAGGATGGTATGGTCCTTCTCAGGGTACTCGTTATTCTATTGGCATTAAGGCTACTCCAAAACTGAGTGAAAATACATCAGGTTTTGCATCTTTGAATGGTGATTTTAGACAATATTTTACTGTTTCTCAAGACTTATTATGGTTTGCAATTAGGGGCACAGGTGGTTTAGCATTCAGTACAAATCCAGATCAGCGTTTTTATTTTGTTGGCGGTACTGATAACTGGATTAATCGATCATTTGCAAATAATACTCTCCCTTTTCAGGAACCAGAAGATTTTGCTTTTATGAATTATGCTTTGCCATTAAGAGGATGGAATGTGAATGAAAGAAATGGATCAAAATTCTTTTTAATGAATGCAGAACTTAGATTTCCATTATTTAGAGCATTATTGGCCGGCCCTGTTCCTGTTATGATTCAAGCATTTCAAGGAGCATTGTTTATGGATATTGGAACAGCATTTACCAAGGATTTCTCTTCAAAACTTGCAATGCCTGGAGATACCTATAAATATTTCTACCCTCAATCTGGTGATCTTTTAATGAGCACTGGAATTGGTATTAGATCATTTCTTATTGGTCTCCCCATTCGTGTGGATATTGCATGGAGAAATCAATATATTGGTTGGTCCGAACCGCAATGGATGTTTTCTATCGGTGGTGATTTCTAAAAATTTTTTTCTAATAAAATGGAATCCTGAATAGCAGATTTCTCTATATCATTTGCAAGTGCAGGTTGTTTTTTTGCATTCATAAATGTATACATAGGGTGAAATTGTATTATTTTTCCTTTATAGAAATAACACTTTAACATATAGGCTTGCCTTACCCCTTTTTTATATGTTTGATCGAATAAAAAGTTACCTGTCCCATAAAAGATATTTTTGCCTTTATATATCCCAATTTCCTGAACAATATGTGCCTGTGATCCAATAACAACATCTGCACCATAATCTATTAGCTTTTTGCATATTGTTTTTTGAGAAGCATGTGGAGCATAAGAATCTACTTCGCTAAACTGTATACATGCTATTATATAATTGATATGTGCTTTATTTTTTAAAGAATCTATAACAGTTCTGGCTTTTTCATCTGAATATCGGTTGGCGCCTGGTCTTATTCCAGCGCATTCACCTAAAGGACATCGTTCATTAAATCCTATCCAAGCAATCTGTGATGAATCTTTTAGTTTTAGAATTAATGGCTTTGCTGCTTCTTGAACTGTCCTTCCTCCTCCAAAGTATGCAATATTATTATCTTTATACCATTGCAATGTTTTATAATATGCTGGTATTCCTGCATCTAGATTATGGTTACCGGTTAATTCTACAATAGATGCTCTTAACTGTTTTACTATTTCTAGATGTTTGGATTTAGTTGCAAATGATAATTTCATTCCATTATATGAACATGAATCATCAATAGAGACTTCATTACTAATATGTACTAATTCGGGTTTTATAAAATATGGTTTGATATAATTTAAGTATGTATCAATGCTATGTTTTTCCAAATAAGCACCTGTTCCACGCGTAATAGCAGTAACACCAGTATGTAAATAAGAAGTAATCTGTTTATATGGATTACATGTCTTCCCGTTTTTTTTAATCCACAAAGGATATTGATTGTATTGTTCAAAAAAATTAATGGAATCTACCGAAACAGATAAAAATCTAGAATCTACAGAATCAATAGTGGTAATGATAAAATGTTGCTCTTTTGTTGAGATATGAGAAAGAGAAGCCGGTGCTTTTAATTCGATATGAAATATTGATTGAAGTTCTTCTTTGATATCTGATGTAAAGAGTAGTTTTCCGGTTTTCAGCAGTAATGATAAATCTTTATAAGCTATTGACTCTTGCCTATTTAGGTAAGATTTTAGAATAATCAAGGGGATGCTATCTGAAACAGATGTGCTACTAATTATCTGAACATGGTGATTGGTATGTTGTTTACATGATACCGACAACAAAAAAAGCGCTATACTTGATATACATAATACTATATGATTTTTCATTATTCTTTCCTTTTCTAAACCCTAAAAAATCAAGCGAAAGATATATTATCTAAAAATATCAATTTTGAGAATGTACCATTATATTATATCTGTGATAGATAATATTCTGCTTCTAAAACATCTCCCAAACTACCCATAAATACTTGTGATCTTTGATGTATATGAGTTGGAATAATATCCAAGATACGATTATAACCATCTGTGGCTCTACCTCCAGCTTGTTCGATAATCATTGCCAAAGGATTTAATTCATAGAGCAATCGTAATTTTCCATGTGGATTATGGGTATCGGCTGGATACATAAAAATTCCACCATAAATTAATGTTCGATGTATATCCGCTACCGCTGTGCCAATATATCTTAATGAATATGGTCTTGAAGTTTCAGCATTATGTTCTTTTAAATAATCAATATATCTTTTTAAACCAGAAGACCATCTAGAATAATTACCTTCATTAACACTATAAATTTTACCTTTGTGAGGCATCCTCACTTTTTCATGTGTTAATAAAAAATCTCCAATTGTTTGGTCATAAGTAAAAACATCTACCCCATGTCCAGAAGTGTATACCAATGTGGTAGCACTACCATAACAAGCATAGCCAGCAGCTACTTGCTTAAAACCTGGCTGTAAAACATCTTCTTCCGAACCATCCTCTACCGAGCTTGGGTCTAATCGTCTATATATAGAAAATATAGTACCAATCGTTGTATTAACATCGATATTTGAAGAACCATCTAATGGATCAAACAATAAAACATATTTTCCTTTAGGATATTCTTTGGGTATGTGAATAATCCCTTCAGATTCTTCTGAAGCCATAACGCAAAGATGTCCACCATGATCCATAGCCCTAAAAATAACTTCATTAGCGAACTCATCTAATTTCTTCACAGTTTCACCGTGAACATTTGTAGAATCCGTAATTCCCAAAATATCATTAAGCCCTGCCCTACGAACATCTCTAGCAATTATACGCAATGCTAGAGTTAAATCCCTTAGTAATCTCGAATATTCTCCAGTTGCAGTAGGATGATATTGCTGCTCTTCAGCAATATGCCTCTCTATAGTAACTAATCTAGAAACTCTTAAAAATGACATAATAATTATTACAATAAAGAAATACTTTTTGATGGCATCGTGAAATGATATTTTGCACATAACCCATCGGGAATTAATGTTAAATTACCATTACACTTGGTATTTTGCAATTAACTTTCATTCATTAAATCATATTCCTTTGACAACATGTCACAAATTCATTCTAGAAATTCAGACATAGTAAGCACTGATAAATCCATAGAAGACGATATTGATATTTCTCTTCGTCCTTCTTCTTTTGATGATTTTACAGGGCAAAAAAAGATTGTCGATAATTTGAAAGTTTTTATTGCTGCTGCACGAAAAAGACAGGAAGCATTGGATCATGTTTTGCTTACGGGGCCACCTGGCTTAGGTAAAACTACTTTAAGCTATATCATTTCTCACGAAATGGGTACTGCAATAAAATCTACGTCTGGTCCAGTTTTAGAAAAACCCGGTGATTTAGCAGGTTTACTTACAAATCTAAATGAAGGCGATATCTTATTTATTGATGAAATTCACAGGCTATCTCCTATAGTGGAAGAATATCTTTATTCTGCTATGGAGGATTATCAATTGGATATTATGATTGATTCTGGCCCTTCTGCACGATCTATTCAGATAGCTTTACCAAGATTCACTTTGGTTGGAGCAACAACTCGAGCTGGATTATTAACCGCTCCATTAAGGTCTAGATTTGGTGTTGTAAGTAGATTAGATTATTATTCACATAAAGACTTATTTTCTGTTGTACTAAGATCTGCACAATTATTACAAGTTCCTATTGATGATGATGGAGCATTTGAAATAGCTCGTAGATCAAGAGGAACCCCTAGAATTGCTAACCGTTTATTGAGACGCACCAGAGATTTTGCAGAGATAAAAGGAAAAGGCATCATTACTAAAGAGATTGCTCAAATAGCTTTATCTGCTTTAGAAGTTGACGAATTTGGTTTAGATGAAATGGATAAAAGAATCCTTATTTCTATCATGGATAAATTTGGTGGTGGGCCTGTTGGGCTTTCTACTTTGGCAGTAGCTGTTGGAGAGGAATCTGGAACTTTAGAAGAAGTATATGAGCCGTTTTTAATCCAACAGGGGTTCATGCATAGAACCCCTCGTGGACGGGAAGCTACAGATATTTGTTATCAACATTTTGGCATTCAGAGAGGGCAAAAAACAGATTCTCTATTTTAATGCATTTTCTATATCTGTTTTCATTTCAGCACCTATTGGGTCTATATTAGATTTATAGCGCTTAATCAGTTTTCCATTTTTGTCTATAAGGAATTTCTCAAAATTCCATCCTATTTCTCCAGCAAGATTTGGATTTGCTTCGCCTGAAGTCAAAAATGCAAATAGTGGATGTTTATCACTACCTTTTACAGAAACTTTACCATACATATTAAAAGTAACATTGTATGATGATGTACAAAATGTTTTAATTTCTTGATCAGTACCAGGTTCTTGTCCTCCAAAATTATTTGCAGGAAAACCTAAAACCATAAAACCTCTATTCTTATATTCTTGATAGACTTTTTCAAGATTTGCATATTGAGATGTATATCCGCATTTGGATGCTACATTTACTATCAAGCATACTTTGCCTTTATATGTAGACATTTTTTGGGGGACTCCATCTATGGTATTTAAAGTATAACTATAAAAACCTGATGTGTTATCATTTGATACTATTTCATTACACTGTAATGTTGTCATATCTGTTATTCCAATTAAACATATCAATAATAATTGATGTAAAAATGATTTCATCTTAAATCCTTAAAAACTTTTAAAACTAGAATTTTGTCTAATTGGTTCCTCAAAAAAAAACCGTCTAAAAGACGGCTTACTTATTTTTTCGAATCTGGAAATTGAGTTATAAAAACTTTAAGTAAAGATTCTACTTCTTTAGCTTTTACATTCGAATTTGATTCATTATTATTTCCCAAAATTGATAATAGGCCTGAAGATTCATTCGCTCCTGAACCATACGATTCTGGTGTATCTTCATTTGGCGATAACATCAATGTTACAGCATACACTATCAAGAGAATAAATTCTAATCCTAAAGCAAAAAGAATAATAGATGGTTCGCTTGATGGAATAAATTTTAAACCTCTAATACCAATAATAATAATCAATGCAGCCGCACCTATATATACCAATCCCAATATTGTATTGCCATATTGTATGGTAAAATAAGAACGCATATAAAATCGGATAGCACTTTGTGTTCGAAGAAATGATTCAAGCATATTTTTAGATTCTTGCCAAGACAATGCATCTTGCAAATTAGTTGCTTGCCCTACTGTTATTTGATATTCATTTGCTAAATCATGAATATCTCTAATATCTGCATCTAAAATTCTATTACGAATCTCTTCAATTTCTGCATCTGTGTGCTCACCATATAAACTTAATGCAATATTATCTAATGCATTCATTATTTCCCTACTAATCTTTTGTCTTATTAAACCAATTGATTTCGGTAAAAATGCCACGATATATGCTGCTAAAGCAATACCTATAAAAAGTACTAATGGAAATAAAGCCAAAGTTGGATTAAATAAATATCTAGCTACTAACTTTTTACCCTGAATAATATCTGCTGATGATCTTTCAATAATACCCCATTGCGTTAACATATTTGTTGTAATAAATTCTTTGGGGGCACCCTCTGCAATCCTATATTCTAAAATCGATCCATCATAATTAACATCAGCATGCATAAATGAAACAAAAAAACTCTCCATCAAAGGAATTCCGATGAAGAGATGCACACTTGAAATAAATGTCAAACATAATACAGCAAATAATAAATATTGAACTACAGTATTCTTACTCAGTTCAAAATACTGCGATCTAGAATTATGTATATGTTGCTGATCTTGACTCATATTCAAAATGTATTCTGAAACATGTTCATTATAGTGTAAAACAGAAATCTAATACCTATACATACCAAGAACATAATAAAAAAAAAGGACATGATTCACTCATGTCCTTATCTTTTTTTTGTGCATTCTTAACGAACGTCTTGACTAACAAATGGCATGATTGCTAAATGACGAGCATATTTAATTGCCAATGCTACTTGACGTTGCTGAATTGCAGATACACCTGTAATACGACGTGGTAATATCTTGCCTTGATCATTAATAAAACGTTGTAAAGCTTTTGGCTCTAAATAATCAATCACACGGCTTTGGCCCATTGGATTGGTTTTCTTTTTAGATACGTTACGCTTATTACGATTATTTGTTAAAAATGGGTTATTAACCGCATTTAATGGTTGTTGTCTCATAATTATTCTTCCTTCCCTACTGCTGATGTTTTGAAAGCTTTAGTTTTTTCAAAACGCTTATTAAAGCGTTCTACACGGCCGGCTGTATCTACTAACATTTGTTTGCCGGTAAAAAATGGATGACTCTTGGAATCAATCTCAAGAACCATGCGATCACTTTTATAACAGGAGCGTGTATGATAGATTGTTCCATCTGTCATTACAATTTCTACCTGATGATAATAAGGATGAAGATTTTTTTTCATAATTACTTCTTATCTGGATATATCAATTTTATCAATTTCTGAAAGATCATTTATCTTAACAAAACGCTCTAGATACTTTAAATTACCTTTTTCTGAGTGATAAGGTTTAATAACTTTAACATTAAGGCGGGTATCTACCACCTTTTTGCTCATCTTATCACCGAATGTTTGCTTCTTAGCCATAGTAGCTCATTAAACGTTTAATTCTAAATACAAGGATTGCAAAAGTAAGAGTATTTCTACTATTTACAAAACAATTTGTGAATATTTTTTTTAAACGTGATGATTCTTGTAAATTTATATTGTTCCCGTGCTGCCAAATCCACCTGTTCCTCTTTTGGTTTCAGTTAATTCATCTACAGGAGTCCACTCTACAATTGCATATTCTGCAATTACAATTTGTGCGATTCTTTCTTGAGATTGAACTATATAATCTTGTTTACCGAAATTAGCTAGTATCACTTTAATTTCTCCGCGATAATCACTGTCTATTGTACCGGGAGCATTCAAAGCAAAAATACCAGATTTTGCTGCTAAGCCACTTCTTGACCTAACTTGGCATTCATATCCTCTTGGTAAAGCTATAGCAATTCCAGTTGATACCATAACAATACCACCGGCTGGAATAATAAGTGGTTCTTCTATTGCTGCATATAAATCCATACCTGCAGAACCAGTGGTGGCATAAGAAGGTAAGTTTCCTGCATATGAGCCACATCGTTTTATTTGGACATTCATAGTTTTCCTTTATTTAATAAATGATGACCAAGCATATTCTGATGGAATTTTTCTGTCTAATTCAGCAAGTTCAATAAGATATTTAGCAGTATGCTCTACAACCCATAAAAAATTATCTTCTTGAACTGATTGTCTATCAGCATCTGGTGCAGGATTCATATAATCGATTGCATATGGTATTCCATCTCTTATAGCAAACTCTATTGTATTCATTTCATAGCTTAAAGCTTTGCATAATGTGATACAATGCTCTGTTATTGTCTCCTCCATTTTTTTTGATGGAGAAAAACCTGCCTGATATCGTAAATGAGCAGGATTTCTTGGTTCATATGGCATGATATGAACATATTTCATTCCAATACAATAACAACGATAATATTCTGTAAAGTCTATGCTTTCTTGTAATGTCATTACAATATCTTGCGTTTGATTATATACGTCAAAAAATTCCTGTTCAGATTCTATCTTATACACATGTTTCCATCCGCCACCATCAAATGGTTTAAGAAAAGAAGGAAATCCTACATATGAAAATATATTTGACCATTGCAATGGATATATAAGATTGCTCATTGATTCAGAAGTTGTCTCAGGGGGATGCTCTTTGCTAGGTAATAAGACAGTTTTAGGGACAGGAACTCCCAACTTTGATGCTAAGCTATAATTAAAAAATTTATCATCTGCACAGCTCCAAAAAGGATTATTGACAATTCTTGTTCCACCCAAGCTGGCTAATTTAAGCATAGACCGATAAAATGGAATATCCTGCGATATCCTGTCTAAAATAACATCATAATCTAATAATTGCCCCTCCATTACTGCACCTATTAATACAGGTTCAACTATTATATCGGGCTGTTCAGCCTGTATTTTTTGTATTAAGGCTAATGGGAATGTTCTTTCCATCCCATACAAAATCCCTATCTTTTTTTTTGATTGCTTCATATTTATTACAAATTGTGCATAAAAAAAGCCCCATCACTAAAAAGCAAGGGGCTTAATTTCAATTACATGGATTTAAGCAGCTGGATAAACAGATACTTTCAAACGTGTAGAATCTTTATGCTCAAATTTTACAATGCCATCAACAAGTGAAAATAAAGTATAATCTTTACCAATACCTACATTATTACCTGCATGGTATCTAGTTCCACATTGACGAACAAGAATATTTCCAGCTTTTACAACTTGGCCACCAAAACGCTTAATGCCACGTCGCTTGGAATTTGAGTCACGGCCGTTCTTGGTAGACCCGGCGCCTTTTTTATGTGCCATTATATAACTCCTTAATTAACCGAGTTTAATATCATTAATTTGAATCTGTGAATATTGCTGACGATGGCCATTTAGCTTACGATAACCTTTGCGACGTTTTTTCTTGAATACAAGAACTTTATCGCCTTTACCATGAGCCAATACAGTTGCAGTAACACTGCCACTAATATATGGACTACCAACAGTAATATTGGATTCTTCTCCACCAAGGAGAATATTAGAAAACTCTATTTTAGAACCTACTTCAGCATCCAATAATGGAACTGTTAAGGTGTCGGATGCACGTACAGTAAACTGCTGTGCTGAAATTTCAACTACTGCGAACATGATGTTTTCAGTTGATCTTAATAATGAATGTGATTCTCATTTTTGAGAACTGCAAAACTACATGATTTGAATTGTTTTTACAAGAAAAAGTTTTTTTGTACAATTTTAGGGTATATCCTTTATAATCGAAAATATTCCAATTGCTATACAATCAGCCTGAATTGAAGTCTTCGTTTTTTGTTCTTCTTCTAATAATTCATAAAGAATATGTGCATCTCCGCCAAGCAAGACAATTGAATATTCTGGGTATTGGCTACTATATTCTTTAATTGCACCTTTGATTGCTGTATTTATTCCTGCATGAATAGCATCAATGGAATTATTTCCTATAAAATACTGTAGAGAATGTGGTTGCAATTGTGGCAATTGAGCTGTAGCATTATGTAAAGAAGCATGCATTGTAGAGAAGCCTGGCATAATAGCGCCACCCAGGCAAACACCATGAATATCAAGAACATTTACAGTAATAGCAGTACCACAGTCTATTGTAATAAAAGGTGTAGATGTTAATTGAAGGGCACCAATAATACCAAGAACTCTATCATTCCCAATACCTTTTATTTGAGAAAAGTCAGGGTATGAAGCATTGTAAGCAATATCTCCTGCATTAATCCATGATATATCACTTAGTTTAGAACACTTTTGTATAAGTTTCGACTCGGCTATAGGATTCACAGAAGAATAACCAATTATAGCAGATTTTTGATGCATTATACTTTGTATGCATTCGAAAGCTTCATCTACCCAGTTTATTGTATCATAGGCAATTGCTTTAATCAGCAATGGACCTTCGGCGAATATTTTCAGCCTAGAGTTTCCAAAATCTAAAGCAAAAAGAATGGTTTGTTTTAACAATACTACAGTTCCAAAGAATTATGGAATAATTGGTGGTGGTGGTTGCATAATATTACCACAATTCTTGCAAGTTCTATGTTCTATTGAAGAATAAAATCTATCAAATACAGGAGGTAATTGCTTTACAATATCTTTAACGGGCAAAAATTCCTCATATAATTTAGAAGAGCATGATTCGCAGAACCACATAAAACCATCTAGTTCATGATCATGTCTTTTTCTCTCCATCACCAATCCAACAGTATGTGCTGCTCTTTGTGGTGAATGTGGTGTTCTAGGAGGCAATAAAAAAATATCACCTTCATTAATGTGAATATCTCTTTGTTTACCATCTTCAATAATCTTAACGGTAATATTTCCTTCCAATTGATAAAAGAATTCTTCGCCTTCATTAAAGTGATAATCTTTCCTAGAATTTGGTCCACCAACAACCATTACGATAAATTCAGTGTCTTGATACACAGTGATATTACCTACTGGAGGTTTCAGAAGATGGCGATGTTCATCAATCCATTTTTTAAAATTAAATGCGCCTTGTATAGCCATGATATTACCTGATGTATAATATTAATGAGTTATGCTAAACTACTAAATAGAATATTTAAAATATCAACCTTCATAGCGATCTATGGTAGTAATTCCTTTTACCTTTCTTACTTTATCGAAAAGCCGATGAAGATGATCTGTATTTTTTACAAAAACAGTAACAATTCCTTTAAACTCAGAACCTACAGCATGAATATTCACACTTCTAATATTCGTATTATTAAAACCAACAATTGCATTTGTAACTTCATGTAAAAGTCCTGGCCTATCATCACCTTCTAGTTTAATAGCTGTAATAAATTCACCTTGCTGAACAGATGCCCACTGAAGTTGGACAATTCTACCTTGAATTTTATCTTGTAAGTCTATTAAATTCTTACAAGTTTTTCTATGTACTTTAATAGCAGACCCAGTTGCAACAATTCCAATTATATGATCACCGGGGACAGGATTACAGCATTTTGCATAGTCATATGCAATAGAAGATGAGGCACCTTTGCTACCGATTACAAAGATTCCATTAGAACTTTCTCTAACTGTTTTAAGGATTGTTTCTTGTTTAGGTACCGAAGATACATGGTCTGGATCTTTTGCTCCTGGCTTTATTTTTTCTTTAATAAGAGCAATATTTAAGTCTACATTTGCTTCATTATTACCAAGTTTGTAATAGAAATCGCCTTTATTTTCAAACTTTAATGTTTGTAAAATCTTTTCTAGCACATCGTCATCAATATGCAGATTATGTTTTTTTATTTTTCTATCCCACAGTTCTTTCCCTTCTGTGGTAAGTTTTCTTTTTTCTTCATTTAGGTGTTTTCTTATGCCTTGTTTAGCTTTATGAGTAACAATAAATCGTTCCCAGTCTCTATTTGGGTTTTGATTTTTTGAAGTAATAATTTCTACTTGTTCACCATTTTGCAGTTTATAATCAAGTGAAACGATACGTCCATTTACTTTAGCACCAATACAATGCAAACCTATAGCTGAATGAATCTCGAAAGCAAAGTCTACCGGAGTGGAATTAATTGGTAAAACGCGCAATTCACCTTGAGGAGTAAATACTTGAATTTCTTGCTGATATAGATTTAGTTTAAAGCTTTCTAATAATTGTTGAACATCTTCATCCCCAACATTTCCACTAGTAAAAATTTCTTTCATCCAATTAGCCCATTCTTCTAAATCTTTACCTCCAAAAGAAAAATTCTTCCCTAATGATTGTTGTTTATAGTTAAAGTGGGCAGCAACCCCTTTTTCAGCAATTTCATGCATAGATTTAGTTCTTATTTGAACTTCTACTCTTTTGCCATCTCCAGCAATAACAGTTGTATGTAATGATTGATAATTATTTTTTTTGGGAACAGATATATAATCTTTAAATCTTTCTGGAACTGGCATATAGATTTCAGAAACCAATCCATAGACAAAAAAGCATTCATTTTTATCATCAGTATTTAAAATGATACGAATTGCAAAAAGATCATATAATTCATCTAAATCTCTTTCACGAACACGCATTTTATTATAAATCGAATAAATATGCTTTGGTCTACCAGAGATATCAAATTTTATATTGTTTTCTTTTAAGCGTGTAGCAATTGGATCAATAAATTTCGCAATGAAATCCTCGCGTTCTTGTCTAGTACTTTTTAAACCTGTTTTTACAGCATCATATTGCTCTCTATTTAAATATTTAAAGGCAAGATCTTCTAATTCCCACTTTATTGTTCCTAAACCAAATCTATGAGCAAATGGAGCATAAATTTCAAGAGTTTCCAAAGCAATTCTCTTCTTTCTGTCTTCAGATAAATGCTCTAGAGTCCTCATATTATGGAGTCTATCGGCAAACTTGATTAATATTACTCTAATATCATCGATCAAAGAAAGTAAGAGTTTTCTATAACTTTCAGCGCGTGTTATTTCTTTGGATTTTGATATATCTTTGATTTTGGTAACACCATCAACAATTTCAGCAATTTTATTACCGAATTGCTTTCGAATATCTTCTAAAGACACGCTAGGTTCGTGGTCTTCGACGGTATCATGTAATAGAGCAGCTGCAACAGAAATATCATCTAAAGGAATTTCTCTAACTACGATAAGAGCAACTGCCAATAAATGGGTATAATATGGTTTTCCATCTGCTCTCATATCATTTTTATGTACGTCTACACAAAAACGAAAAGCTCTTTCTATAAGATCTTCATCTAATTTAGGTAAACTTAATCTGCATGCCTCTAACAGTATCCTGAGGTCTTCCTCGGGATTGGTACCCATCGAATCTTCTGCTATATCGGCAAGCATTTTCATATATAGTTATTCTGTTTATTATGATTACAGCACAATGTACAAAATCCACAGAAATTTAACATGGATCAATCTTCAAATTGCCCTGAATCTCTGCATTATAGGCTTTGGAATACCATTACATTTTTTTTACATGAATAGGAATGAAGTGTTTCTGAGAATCAGACAATATCTTCTCATGTATATGATAAGGGTATATAATGGTTAAAGGCATTTTAGATGTATACAATATCCAAAATCATTCAATATCTAAGCCATAGCTTATTGAAAACTACTAATCTCATCAGATTCTAATGTGATTTTTATATGTTCATTTGATGATGCCCTTTTTAAAAGACAAGAAGCAATAATAGAAGCATGAATAGGTTTATATCGTTTACATTTTCCTAAAAATAGCCATGAGAAGGGCTTAAACACATACATTGCAATTTTTTCACCAAATCTAAATTCTATTCTATTCCCTAATAATAAAGAAGGCCTCAAAATTGTAACAGCATCAAAATTATGAGATAAAACAGCGTTCTCTGCTTTGCCTTTACATTGTAAATAAAAATTCGAAGAGGATGCATCGGCACCGATAGAAGACACCAAGTGAAACCCATGATAATCTAATTGAAAAGCATTGTTAGCAAGTAAAGTTACAATACCAATATCTGTATCCTCGAACGCTTTTTGGGAACCTTCTTTTTTGATTGTGGTACCAATTGTACAAATCAATTCATCATGCTCTTTCATCAAATCAAGCATTATATCTTGATTGTGCCAATCGCTTATAATTACTTGATGAATAGATTTATCTATAGCAAACTGAGGTGTAGATCTAAACAAAGCAGTTAATTGGATATTATAATGAGAAGCTAAAGCAATGATTTCACGGCCAATCAAACCAGAAGATCCAGCTAATAATATTTTTTTCATAGAATACCATGTTCTGAGATAAAAGGCTTAAGTCCGTTTCTAAGAGTTTCAGGAATTTTTACAGCTTTTTGGGTTTGTCTATTAGTAGAAACAATAGTACATATGCCATGTCCCAACATTACAGAATCCCTACATATGGCAAATTGTATATCTAAAGATGCTCCGCCAATATGGGAAATCCATACATAAATTGACAGCAAATCATCGATATATCCTGAACTAAGGAATGTACAATTAAATTGAACTCTAAGCATCCAAATACCTAATTCATCGAATTGTTTATTAGAATAGGGATGCCCTGCAGCACGAAATAATTCTGTTTCTCCGATTTCAAAAAGCCTGACATAATTTCCGAAATACAAAATTCCGGCTGCATCCAAATCACTCCATCGTATTCTTTCATGTACTTTTATAGCTATAGATGGAATTTCTATTTGTTGTTTTAATGTTTTAGTATTCACATTGAATCCATGGATAATTAAGCAAAAATACATTACTTGTTTTTAAAAGCAGAAAATGTGTTTGTAAAATGCTGTTTGTGATTTGATTAGATTTGCACGTAAAACATCAATATACCATACGAATATTATTAGTTATGAATCAAAACCCTGAACCAGAAGAGCATGGACAATATATACCAAAACCAACATGGGGATGGAAAGCCATTTATATATTTCTTTTTGTATTAGGATTATCTGGGGGAGTTTTAGGATTAGTATATAGACAATTACCTAAAAAAAGTGAAGTATTAGCAAAAAGGAAAATACCTAAGATTCGTGCAGTGTATGCGATTGTTTTATCTCCAGTTGCTGCCAATCGAGCAGATTCTATTTCTAAAGCAATAAAAAAAGAAATTGGCGCAGATTCCATAAGAGTCAAAATGGTGATTGGTGGAACCGCAGTTTATAAACATTGTACATCAGCCGATGAATTTAGAAGGCTCATCGATACAGCATCCAAACGATCTGTTGAAGCTGATATTGAAATTCAAAATTTATTACATTCAAAGGTTGTAGATATAATAACATCAGACAAATTACCCACAAGATTATATATTCTTGGGTCTGCCCCAAATATTGATATCAATAGCCTACAAAAACGAATGAGCCATATTGCCGAATATCTTGATATCAGAAATAGAAGCTTAGGATCTATAACCATTGTGAATTGTTTAGAACCCAAGAATTCGCTTCAAAATCAACTATATATTAACTTTTATAAAGCTAGAGGTCTTAAAGTAGAAGAATAAACACTAAAACTTCATTTTTACCATAAAAAAGGAAAATAATAAAGCTATTCTTTCTTATTTTTGACGAATAATAATACACTAATGCAGCAAGTATATTATTTAGTTCATACAAAGAATTAACTTTCTCTTGTTATTCCCCCTTACATGCTTTATTTGCTTTATTATCATTTACTTGCTTTTTCCTTTGACTTCATCCACATGAGATATTTATGAAATTATTTTTTTCTGTTTTTTCTTTCTTCTGTTGCACCATGCTATGTGAGTTTGGATTATCCAATTCAATACATGCACAGGAAGTATACTGGTCTCAAACTTCTAAGTTTCCATTTGATGCTGGTGCAGTAGTTCCTACAAATTGTATTCTTGTAGCAAAGAATGGCGCATATTTAGCAGGTACTAGTGATGGTGCAGGTATTTATAGATCTGTAGATACTGGTAAAACATGGACGCAAAGTGCTGGTTCTTCTTGGTATTCACATTGCCTTAGTTTCTGTATTACAAAAACCGGAAAAATCATTGCCGTTATGAATAGAACTATTGGTGGGATAGATTCAAGTTGGATGCTTGGATCCACTGATAATGGAGCAAAATTTGAAAAATTAGGTTATCCAAATATCAGAGCAGGTAAAATTTATGCTTCTGAAGAAGGGCCTTTATATGTTGCTTCTGATTTAGGAATTTATAAGTCTACAGATGATGGTGCAACATGGTTTTCATCTAGCAAAGGATTGCCTAAAGGTGTTGCAAATGCTGTACAAAAACATACTACTGGATTATATGCAGCAATTGAAGGAGAAGGAATATTTAGATCTACAGATGATGGTGCAACATGGAAGGATGCCGATGCAGGAGTATATTTTTTGTCAACCAAAGATTTTGGTATTATGCCTGATGGTAGTTTAGCTGCTGGTTCACAATATGGAGCATTTAAAACTACTAATGGGATAGATTGGATTCCATACTTTGGAGATGGGCGTAGTATTATTCCGGTTTTATCTGTGATAGGCATCTCTGATGGCACTCTATTTGTTGGAGTAAATGGTGAAGGCGGCTATATATCAAAGGATAATGGGAAAACTTGGGCGCAAGTAATTACTGGTATGAAAAGTACTGTAATTAACTCATTAGCACTAGATTCCAATGGTAGATTATTGGCAGCCACTATAACTGGAGTATTTCGCTCTAATCCTTCACCAATAGGTCTATTATCAACAAGTACAAATTCTTTAGAATTTAATGAAGTTGAAGTTGGAAAAGAATTTATTCAACCTGTTATTCTTTCTAATGCTGGTGATTTGCCAGTATCAATTACTGGATACAAAATGAGTGGATCTGACTCTTTAGACTATTATGTAAAAAATTCACCTGGAAAAATTGTGATAGATCCTGGTAAGACCTTCACATTAGAAATTGTGTTTAAGCCAACAAAAGCAGGCAAAAGATCTACAGATTTACAATGTACAACAATCAACAATGCAAGTTCTAGTAATCATATAGCTTTATCAGGAACTGGAACAATTACAATCAGTGATGTACAAAACGATATTGGAATTTCACCGAATATTTCTGTTTCATCATATCAGCAATCATTACAAGTATCTGCAATAAGCCCAGTACAGTCGGCTACATTATATTCGATTTCTAGTGAACAAATTAGTCCTAGTATGATATATAATGATGGTAAGAACTTTACGTGGAATTCACTATTAAATGGCATGTATATACTTGCTATACAATTACCAAATCAATCCGTATCTTATCCAATTATTATTAATAGATAAATAACATACGCCTATATGGGGTTTATCCCCGGAAAGACATAAGAATGAAATCATATTGGGAATCCCCAATTGTAGTAATAGATGTTGAAACAACAGGGCACGACCCTGAACATCATCGAATCATTGAAATCGCATGTGTTGTTATACAAGGTGGAGAAATTGTCAGAGAATTTTCTGAGTTAATTAATCCACATCAATTTATACCGCCATTTATTGAACAAATGACAGGTATTAGCAATGTAATGACAGCCAGAGCTCCTGAAGATAAAGAGATAATGCCACAAGTATTAGAGTTTTTATCTATGCCAAATGCAATTTTTGCGGCACATAATGTCAGTTTTGATTGGAATTTTGTTCAAAATAGCTTTAGAAGGCTAAGACTTAATATTCCACTAATTCCCCAATTATGTACCTGTAAACTTGCTAGACGAATCTTACCATTGCATCTTAAAAAAAATGTGGGTGCTGTAGCTTCACATTTTAATATAATGATAGAAAACAGGCATCGTGCTTTAGGTGATGCTAAAGCTACAGCTTTATTTCTTCTTCATTTTTTAGAAATTTTAGAAAATGAACATGATATTGAATCAGTAGATGAATTATTACGATTCCAAAATAAGAGAATAGAGCAATTCCATACTTCTCCAGCAGCAATAAAACGAGTAGAATCTACGCTTAAATCTTTACCCGAAGAACCTGGTGTATATAGAATGTTGGATAAAGATGGCAATATTCTTTATATCGGAAAAGCAAAAAGCTTAAGAGAAAGAGTTCGTGGCTACTTTCAGCCAGGGGCTCAGCATCCACAAAAAATTGCGAGAATGGTAAAACAAGTCTATACTGTAGAATATGAAACTACAGGAACTGAACTTGCTGCTTTATTATTAGAATCCAAAGAAATTAAAAGAGTAAAGCCTCAATTTAATACTGCTAGTAAAAAATTTAGACGATTTCCATTCTTACGGTTATCATCTCAGGATGAATTTCCAAGATTAGAATGGAGTTCTACAATTGGAACAGATGGAGCAGAGTATTTTGGACCATTTAGAAGCGGAACGCTTGCACGCGAAGTTGTTGAAACTGTTTATAAATCATTTGGTTTAAGACAATGTACAGATATATTGCAACCATCGATAGAAAAACAGCCATGTTTTTATTATCAAATTAAACGTTGTGGAGCGCCTTGTGCTTTAATACAAAGCAAAGAAGAATATGCAAAAGAAGTAGAAAGAGCACGGAGATTTTTGAGTGGATCTACAGGTGGGCTTTTAGCAAAGCTTGATGAAGAAATGCAATCTGAAGCAGAAGCATTAAGATTTGAGTCTGCTGCAATGCTTAGAAATAGATTGAATGAATTAAAAAGACTATTTGATCGCCGCGCCGAAGTGTCTACATCTGTAACTCATAATAATACAATATTAATTATCGAGGCAAATCCAAGAGACAAATCAGTAGAAGTGTTCTTTATTCGAAGTGGCAAATTAGCTCATCAAGAAATTATAGGCCGTAAAGCTGATACAACAAAATTATTGATGAAGATAGAAGAGTTATATTATGCTGATATTACTATTCCAATTGATGATAGAGTCCATAGAATGGATCCATTTGAAGTAGATGAAATTCAAATCATCACTTCATGGATACATAGACATAATAATTCAGCTCATATTCTATATGCTGAGCATAAAGATATGGGCCAATTGATACAGGAATTTGTATCAGTGATTTCTAATTCTCATACAAAAACTATACATAAACCAGGTGAATACAGTCAATTAGAATATATTGATCAACATTATTCACCTTAATTATTTTACTGAAATATTGTAACATGTATCGTCTACTTGAATTTATCATTCGTTTCAAAGAATTTATTGCTTTGGTTACGTTAACTATAGTAGCCATGGTATTGATGACCTTTGGAAACATCTCGCAAATGGGAGGCTTTAGGTCTATCGTTGTGGGTGGAATAGGATGGATGCAAACAGCATTTTCATGGATACCAAATCCTTTGGCTCTTAAAAATGAAAATGCGGCTTTAAGGGAGTTAAATCTTCAACTCTCTGATGAAAGAGCCAAGATTAGACAAGCCATTGTAGAAAACGATAAACTCCGCAAAATGCTTGAATTTAAAAAAGAGCATGAAAAAGAATTAGTTACAGCAGACATAATTGGCAAAACCACAACAGAAGTTCGAAATTTTGCAACTATCAATCGTGGTGAAAATGAAGGTATTCAAGTTGGAATGCCAGTTGTTACAGATGCCGGATTAGTAGGATTAATTGTTGGAACGAGTACTAATTTTTCTGTTGTACGATTGCTTATTAATAGAGAAAGTCGATTGGCAGGAAAAGTTCAAAGAACCCGCATCGATGGAATTTTGGTTTGGGATGGAGATGAAGCCCTTTCTATGAAAAACATTCCCAAATCTTTTGACATTCAAGTTGGTGACGAAGTATTAACGTCCAATTATAGCAATAGATTTCCTGCTAATATTAGAATTGGTACAGTTTCAGAAACTCGAGATGATGGTGTTGCATTATTCAGGAAAGTAATCGTTAAACCCTCTGTGAACTTTACAACATTAGAACAAGTATTTGTGATTAAGCAATTACCAGATAATGAACGATATAATCTAGAAAAAGATAGTTCTCAACGTGGAATACCAATCATAAAATCACTTAAAAAAACAAAGTAGTACTATGGCAGATTATGCAGAACAATCGATAGCACAAACCTGGTATAATTTACGATTTGTCATTTATGGAATCATCGCATTATTATTATCTGTGGTCCATGTAGTGTTTCTAAACTTGGTTTCTGTAGGAGGCATTACACCTGATTTACTCATCATTTTAGTGGTTTGGATTGCAATTCGTGAAGGACAATTTATAGGCATAATAGCAGGTTTTAGTTGCGGCCTATTATTCGATATTGTCTCATTAGATGTGCTGGGCACAAATGCACTGGCAAAAACATTTGCTGGATTTGCTGCTGGATATTTTTTTAAAGAAAAAAACAATGAGTTGACTTTAGGCTCTTTAAAATTTATCATTGCAGTTATTACCTGTGCATTTATCCATAATATCATTTATTTCTTTTTCTACTTACGCCCAACTGAGATTAATTTTAGCGGATTTTTCTTTCGTTATGGTATAGCATCTACACTCTATACAACCGTTGCTGCTTTATTTCCGATGCTTGTAAAATCAAGAAATACCGCAATCAGATAAGTATATATTCTTTCACTTAATTTTCTCATTGAATACTATGTCGATAGAAGCAAAATCTGCAGATCTTTCTGCATTAAAAATAAATCGTGATATAAAAACATCTTCAAATGGTAATAAGAAATATATATATATCGGATTATTTCTTTTGATCATGATTGGCTATTGGTATATAAAGCAAAACACAGCAATCTCAGTAAAAACCATACAAATAATAGAAAATTCTGGTATAGGACAAGACGCGGTATTAACTGGACAAGGTTATGTAGTTGCCCAAGTAAAAGCTGCAATTTCCTCTAAAGCTACAGGCCGACTTCAAGAATTATTTGTTATTGAAGGTGATAAAGTACAAAAAGGGATGATAATTGGACGCATTGAAAGTAATGATGTCCAAGCTAATTTGAATCAACAAAAAGCTCAAATAGCTGTTCTAAATGCCTCTCTTGCAAATGCACAAGCAGAATTAGAAGACGCACATTCTGCTTATATAAGGCAGCAATCTTTATTGCAGAATAAAGTTGGAACTCAATCAGAATTTGATGGAGCACAAGGAAGATGGAAAAGAGCCTTGGCCCAAGTTTCTGCTGCACAAGCCCAAATTAATGCCCAACAAGCGGCAATTGCTTCCGCCCAAGTATTAGTAGAAAACACAATAATAAGAGCACCTTTCGATGGTACTGTTTTAAGTAAGAATGCAAATGTTGGAGAAGTAATTACTGCACTTGGTGCGGCTGCAGGCTCAAGAGGGGCTGTAGTTACTTTAGCTGATATGAGCTCACTTGAAGTAGAAGCAGATGTATCGGAATCTTCATTATCCAAAATACTACCAAATATGCCCGTTGAAATTTCAGTAAGTGCAATTGCAGATAAAAAATATAAAGGTTTTGTAAATAAAATCATTCCTACAGCAGATAGAGGCAAAGGTACCGTTCAAATAAAAATACGTTTTAATGAAATTGATGAAAGAGTTTTACCAGAAATGGGTGCCAAAGTTAATTTTTTAAGACAAACCAATTTAAATGAAGTACAAGAACCAGCCAAAATATTAATCCCTACTTCTTCAATTCTTACTGTAAATGGAAAAAAGACAGTATTTATTGTAGGTGCTGGGTCTAAGGCTACTGAACAGATCATTAAGACTGGAGCTATTTTTGGTGAGTTTACCGAAGTAAAACAAGGATTATTGCCTGGTACAAGCTTAATAATATCTCCAATAGAAAAATTATCATCCGGCTCTGCAATAACAATTGAAAAAGAATAAATCCAAACGGAGTTTTATATGTCTTCAATAATAAGTATTTCTAATCTGACAAAAGTATATCAAAGAGATAAACAAGAAATACGGGTTTTAAACAATATATCCTTAGAAATTGCTCAAGGAGATTTTGTTGCTTTGATGGGACCATCTGGCTCTGGAAAAACAACATTATTAAATATTATTGCTGGAATCGATAGGCCAAGCTCAGGTAATATTATTGTTGCAGACACACAAATTGCCTCTTTAAGTGAAACAGAACTTGCCAAATGGCGATCTAGACATATTGGCTTTATTTTTCAATTCTACAATTTAATTCCTGTATTAACAGCATATGAAAATGTAGAATTACCTCTGATGCTAACTCCATTAAGTAAATCAGAGCGAAGAAGCCAAGTAGAATTAGCACTTAATGTTGTTGGCCTTGGCGATAGGATGCACCATTATCCTAAGCAATTATCAGGTGGACAAGAACAAAGAGTTGCAATTGCACGCGCGATAGCTAGTGATCCAGATATTTTTGTTGCAGATGAGCCAACTGGAGATTTAGACAGGGTTTCTGCCGAAGAAATTTTAACTCTTTTAGATCGATTAAATAAAGAATTTGGAAAAACCATCGTGATGGTAACACATGATCCATATGCAGCTAAAAGAGCCCATACAACTCATCACTTAGAAAAGGGAGACCTTTTACAAGAGGAATCAAAGTTATGAGCATGATCAAGCTAATTGCTAAAAATTCATTTCGGCATACATTAAGAGTAATCTTAACCATTGTAGGTATCTCGATCGCTGTTCTAGCTTTTGGCTTACTAAGAACAGTTGTTACAGCATGGAGTGCAGGGGTAGCTGCTTCTTCTCCTAATAGATTAGTTACACGCCAGGCAGTTTCTTTTATTTTTACTCTTCCTTATGCCTATAAAGATAAAATTGCAGCAATTCCTGGAATTGATCAGGTTAGCTATTTTAATTGGTTTGCAGGAACATATATCGATAAAAATCAATTTTTTGCTAGAGTTGCATGCGACCCAGAAACACTTTTTAAAGTATATCCAGAGTATCAATTATCATCTAATGAAAAAGCAAAATTTATGTCGGAAAGAAATGCTTGCATTTTAGGAATCGAAACAGCTAAGCGATATAATGTGAAGATTGGTGATATCATGAATATCGATGGAGATATCTATCCTGGAAAATGGCAATTTGTTGTCCGAGGTATTTATACACCCAGAACCAAAAGCGATGATGCCACACAAATGTTTTTTCATTGGAATTATTTAAATGAAAGGATGAAATCTGATTACCCTAATAGAGCAGATGAAATTGGTTGGTATGTAATCAAAATCAAAGATGCAGCTGCATCAGCAACCATATCTCAAAGAATAGATAATCTGTTTAAGAATTCAAGAGCTGAAACCAAAAGCGAAACTGAGGGGCAATTTCAACAAGGTTTTGTAGCTTCTTCGGGTGCAATTATTGGTGCAATAAATATCATGTCTTATTTAATTATTGGCATTATATTATTGGTTTTATGTAATACTATGATCATGACTGCACGAGAAAGAACAAGAGAATATGCAGTATTAAAAACATTAGGTTTTACAGGCAAGCATCTCTTTACTTTTATTGCCGGAGAAGCCTTAATTATATCATGTATTGGTGCATTGATTGGGCTAAGCTCGTTAATTCCCATAGTTCAAGGATTTGAATCTGTTCTACCAAAAGGTTGGTTTCCTGTATTTAATATTGAAAACTCAACGTATGTAATGGCAGGAAGCTCAGCTTTATTGGTTGGAATAATTGCCTCTATAGTACCAATTTATAGAGCTTTGAATACACGTATTGTAGATGGTTTACGATTTAACGGATAATTTGATGAATATACCTTTATACTATATCTGGAAAAATTTCCTAGCCAGAAAATTGACAACAGGAATTACAATTACTGGAATTGCATTAGTTGTTTTTGTTTTTGCCGCTGTTTTAATGATGGCTGATGGTATTCAGCAAACTTTATCTTCTACTGGTTCAAATGACAATGTAGTGATAACTAGAAAATCATCTTCAGGAGAAATTACAAGTATTATTGATAGGGCAACGGCAGATTTAATTTCTACTATGCCAATGATACAAAAAGATGAAACCGGTAAACCCTTATTGACAAGTGATGCGGTTACAATTATAAATGCGCCAAAAAAAGATGGCGGAGGATTAAGTAACTTAGCTGTTAGAGGTGTATCAGAAAATGCATTAAAAATTAGAAATAAGATTACAATAATCAGTGGCAGGATGTTTACTTTTGGTGCTAGAGAATTAATAGTTGGAAAAGCCATAGAAGAGAGGTTCTCTAATATTGCAATAGGAAACACTATTAAATTTGCTGGTGATAATTGGGTAATCGTAGGGATTATGGATGCAGAAAAATCTGGGTTTGAATCTGAATTATGGTGTGATGCAAGTCAGTTGATTCAGGCTTTTAATAGAGTAGATTATTCAACGCTAACCTTTAGAATTTCTGATAATGCCAATATTGAACAATTGAAAGCATTATTTGCCGGTGATAAGCGCTTAAATCAATATGAGCCAGAAAATGAAAGAAAATATTTCGAGAAACAATCTGAAGCAATGCGACTATTTATACAAATATTAGGTATTACTATTACGATAATATTTAGTGTTGGTGCAATGATTGGTGCAATGATAACAATGTATGCAGCAGTAGCAAATCGCACAACAGAAATAGGAACTTTAAGGGCCCTAGGTTTTCAAAGAATGTCCATACTGATTGCATTTCTTGTTGAGTCTTTAATTACAGCTTTCATTGGAGGATTTATTGGAATTGGATTGGCATCAATTCTTCAGTTTTACTCTATATCAACATTAAATTTTGGTTCATTCTCTGAACTTTCTTTTAGTTTTGCATTAACGTCAAATGTCATCCAAGGTGCTCTTACATTTACAGGAATTATGGGTTTTATTGGTGGCTTTTTACCTGCCGTTAAAGCTTCTAGAATGTCGATACTAGCAGCCCTACGATAGTGTTACCATTAAGATTTATGAATTACTAATCCATATTTATTGTTTAGAATTCATGCCTGATATTTCATAACTACTTGCATAAGAAAATTCTTGTCTATGTGTTGGATAATTGACGGGATCCATCCATGGATAGATTCTAATTGTAGTTGGTGTAGAACCATCTCGATGTTTAGACTTAGAAATAAAGAACTTTTTACTCAGATTTTTATATCCTTTATCTAGTCCATATTTCATATTAATCAATACTATTGCGGGGTCAAAAGGTGGAAAGGTATCATTGTCAGTAAGAACTTGAGATCCTTCATAGGATTGTATCTGATATAATCCCGTTTCTATAGTTTCTTTGATATTATTCGTGTCACCATCTTCGGCAATTCTACGAATAAATTGTATTTCTGCACTTGAATCATTAATAATAGTAAGAGCTATTTCATCTGTTTTAGAAGTAGCTGAACCAAATATCAAGCTTGAACCTGCTTTTAACTTGTCGATTGGTACCCTATCGTAAATTTCCCCTTTGTCATCTTCATCTAATGAATGTTTTAACATATTCCCAGAAATATGTCCGCTGTCAAGTTGAGACATATAATGATCAAGCTTAGATTGCAAATCATCTGCAGCGGTAGATCTAACGACATTTTGTTTATTTTCTCTTGTAAAGAAATATATAATTGCGGATATAAAAACTATCGAAATAAACCAGTTCTTATAATTCTGAGAAGCATTACTTTTTTTTGGCATATATCACCATAAACAAAATATATCATCTACACGATTTCATGTAGAATAAAAAAGTTTTAATTGTGGTGATTACTTAAAAATAAAAGTACTTATGCAAGTTATATATATTAATGAAATAAAAAAAAATCTCTTCTACTTTTTTGTTTTATTAGTTTTTTCAATGATCTGATTGAAAATATTTTTTTGTATTGATATATCATTATCAGTAACATTATTTCTTCCTTGAAGCCTTGTCATAACATGAACATGTGAGTTAATCATGTATATATCTTTAGAGTTGAATGAATTTGATTTAATACCATTATATATTAAAATACCACTAATCCTATCTGCAACTTCATCATATGTAGATTTATAAATTGATATATCAGTCTGTGTTGGTAAAGTAATTCCAGATTCGAGTTCTTGTCTAACTACAGTAATGATATCTAGCAATTCTTGTAAAGTTTCTTGTGGACGATAATGATACCAATGTTTTCTTTCTAATTCAGAATCAAAATCTACAGAAGTATACCCAATCATGGGTCCAACTATTCCAGCTAAAGATAATATCTTATTTGAAGGGACTATTATTGGATCAATCAATATGATTTGATGCGGAGGAATTTGAAATAAATAATTTTCATATAATAAGTTTAGAATTAAAGGACACCCAGTTGATGATCCAATAAAACTAATATTCGTATAACCAGCTTGCACAAGTTTTTTGTATTCAAGTAGAATTGATGCTTGCCAATCTCTCCATGTAGAATTCTTAAAATCTGCATATGTTCTGCCATGTCCACCTAATAAAACTTGAGAAATTAGAATTCCAGATTTTACAGAATCAGCATAATTTCTTAGTTCATCCCATTCGAATGTAGTGGCGGAATATCCATGAGCGGCGATAAGAACAGGCATTTGTTTTTCTTGATCACTTGGATTTGGCTTATAAGCAGACACTAAATACTTTTCTGGTTCATATAATGAAGGATCGAATAACAGGTTCCCATCTAAATCTTGATCGGTAATGGATGGCGTATTATTACAGGAAGAAATAAACAATAAAAGAAAAATTATAAGTATTTTCATTTTAGTATATTCCACATAATAAGAAAATTAAAATATAGAGGGTAGACAGTACCTACACCAGATGTTCCATCACTTGTGATAATATTATAACCAAATGAAGCTTGGGCTTTTAAAGGCATTGTAGGAGAATATGATAAACCAAAATCTATAGAAGATAGTGGCATAGTATTATCAATATTGTCAAAAACTGGATCTTGATAATCAGCAATAATAAAACCAGCATTGAGTTTAATAAAAGGATTTACTATAGCCTTATCTAAGAAAGAATAAGAAGTATGAAGGAGGAATATGTCTTGTTTTATAGCATTAGAATTAAATGCTGAACCAAATCTTGAAGTAATTATCGAGAAACCGGAATGAAACTTATCTCCTAGAAATGCAGACGAACTATATTCTGCACTTATTCCATTTTCATAATATAATTTATGAGTTTTTTGGAATTTCAGACCTAATGATAATTCAGGTTCAGTTGCGCATAAAGTAAAACTGAAAGCTAAAAAAATAAAGAAAGAGAGAAGATAGGAATAGATAAACATAATATCCTTTCATAATAGCAATAGCGACAGATATCATATGCATAGAATGGAATAAAAACATCAATAGCCTATACGCATTGAGCATATAGGCTATTGATAACAATAAAAACCGGCAACTACCTACTCTCCCACACACCTACG
>Ga0209358_10000467_pt1 | contig 35302 bp, 42 predicted proteins | sample LauGreFa1BDMLBSN_2_FD_187574 | JGI IMG/M metagenome (GOLD analysis project Ga0209358, IMG submission 187574) | Freshwater lake microbial communities from Lake Michigan, USA - Fa13.BD.MLB.SN (SPAdes) (version 2) | ecosystem: Environmental > Aquatic > Freshwater > Lake | place: Lake Michigan, USA... | reverse complement strand
CTGGCGCTCAAGGTAACACTGGGTCACAAGGTAATACAGGTAGTCAAGGTTCCACAGGTAGTCAAGGGGCAACTGGCGCTCAAGGTAACACTGGGTCACAAGGTTCAACAGGTGCTAGTTTAAGTGGTAGTACAGCTAATTATGTTTTAACTAGTCAGCCAGCAGGTTCTTTAGCATGGTTACCTTCTCCTCAAGTAGTACCATTTTCAACCAGACCAGCCAATCCTTATACAGGACAAATAATATACGAAACAAATATACTTAGTCTAAATAACGGCCTTTTTTTACAATATTTACCAACATTAGGATTAGGGGATGGTAGTGGATGGGTTTTGCCTTTCGCACAATGTGTTCGTAGAATACAAACAACCAGTCTTACATTAACAATGACAATTTCGAATATACCTCAATATGGAACAGGCTTACATTTTAGAGGAAGAATACGCTCAACTAGAACGACTAACTTCGCAAATACAGGGTGTAGATTTCAATTAAACGGTGATACAAATAACGTATATTCCGGTCAAATAAACCCATCAGGAACGTTTTTAACAAGTATATTTGGATATATGGGACAATTTCCGGCTGAAGGTACACCATCTGCTCCAACCGGTGAATTTGGTGCTTATCAAAATTATATTCCAAATTATTCAAGTACTAATGCTATTGTTGCTATTCAAAGTACTGGGGGTGGATTTAGTGGTGGTGTACCAGTAGTTGTAAGTAATATATATGCACCTGCTATACCAACTACTGGTATAACATCAGTTACAGTTCTCGATGATAATGGTAGTAATTGGGCTGTTGGTTCAACATTAGAAGTTTGGATTGAAATGTAATAATTTTCAATATATATGAATAGTGACTAATTGAAACAATATCACAAGTATTTGATATATGTAATATATAGGATTAATAATTATTTTCTAATTTATGATATGTGATATGTGTAACAACCATTTATAAAAATAGGAAAAATATTTAATAAAAAATATTTATAAAAAATAAATATTTTTACGCAACCCATAATTTATGTAATATTACTTTTAATATTCGGGAGTGTGTTTCTTGAATAGGCATCCTTGTGGTGACAAACCTTTCAAATCCGTCGTAACAACGGTAGGGTTCTGATTAGAACAATCAGTCATCCAAATTTTTATAATACAGAAATTTTTTTTTGGAGAAATGGTAATCCCAGACACACAGTTTACATATGACAATTGTTTACTGACTGTGCCGCCTACTACAACATATGTTAGTTCCTTCCAAACCTTGTAAACGTTTTTATTAGAAACCTTGTATGAGAAACAACCACCGTTACGGTTTTGTGGGTCTTCCCATGTCGGTTTGATACCTTCGCGCATCATAAATAACATACAATTTTCTATAAGAATACAAGGTAGGGTTTCAGTAACTGCGATTGTTTCTTCAACAGTTGTGAATGTTGAAATAGGAATATAACTCTTAATACTCCAATCGGTATTATGAGGTAAATGCGCCCAAAGTGTCCACTTATCTGATAACTTGTGATGTTCTTCCATTTCAGGTGTTTCAGTTATTTCAGTTGTCATAGTAGTATGCTGGGGTACCATTTGTATTTAAATTTATTCAAATTTTTTTAAATTGTTTTATTATATATTAATTATTTTGTAAAGAAATATAACATCTTCTAATCAAATCATTTTATATATCCATCCTTTTGTATTTTTACATTCATGTCTTTATTAAACTCATATGTATCTACATTTTGATCTATTACTTTCAATATAAAACGTTTGATGGTTTCAAGTTTAAAATCTTTTATTTCAGAGCTATAATACTTGTTTAAAAAATATAGCATAAACTTATCGTTAAAAATATTGTTTACGACGTAATAATTATAATCTTTCGTTTTAAAATCGACCTTAAATGTCTTGTCTTCAATTATAATTTCTGTAAGAATAAAACTAATATTCGATATTTCATAACTAAAATTATTGGTTTCAATAGATTTCAGTATTTTTTTATTTACGCACGTTGTATCTCGAGACACATTATCAAAATCGGAAAAAAGTATAAAGTCATATGCGCTTGGAAAAGCAGTACCCTCCTTCATAACCATTTCACTAGAAACAGACAAATTTACTTCACCGTTTGAAATAAACTCTATATTATTTATTTTGTTACCCGTTTTATTTACAAAACAATTATACGATGATTTAATCTGTTCAACAAAATAATTAATGGTCGGGTTTCTACTCAGAAATTGATTAACATTGACTATCATAACTTTATTAATTCTATTAAAGAAAATTTGCGAATTGCTATATACGTATAACAATTTGAATGAAATATTTAGAATGATATCATTATATTTTGCTGGATATCTTCGTTGTAAGTAACTATTCAATAAAATGGTAAAAACACCAGTTTTTAAAAACAAATTAAAAGACGGTAACATTATTATTAATAAATAATCTATTTTTAAATTGTTTATTAATTAACTTTGATAAGCGGGACTACTTGACCCCCAATAGTCATATGTGAGAGGCTGTTTCGCTATTTTAACAGGATTTACGCCAATTGTATCATTGTTAGACGGATTTGGAACAATTATATTTGGAGAGTTATAATGAACTGGATTGTTCAATGGATTATATTCAGGGTCATAGATTATAATATTACCTAAAGAATCTATAGTTATATTTTTACCACAATTAGTATCTGATTTTTGGCAAGAGTAATTTAATTTACCAGTTGCGGTATCTAAACCGAATACATATAGAATCATGCTAACTACAACAGTCATTAATAAAAAAGGTATAAAGACAATTATCCAAGATACAACGCCTAATCCTCTCTCACATAGAATATTTAATAATATTGTAACCATTATCATAACTATAATTTTAATAAACGCAGTGTTGTAAAGACCCTTAACTGTATCTATTATTATCTGAGTCATAGAAAAAATTAAATAAATAATAGAAGGACTACATAATTTAAACATTATTTATAATATATTTATATTTTTATTTTTCATCCTCATCAAAAAAAGGCTCACCTTGTTTTAGATAACCAACCTTTTCTCCAACATCCCCATCAGAAGTCATTTGATAAATAAACCCGTTATCTTCGTTATTAGTACAATAATTAATACCATCAATTTCAATTTCAAACAACTCTTCCTCTTCCTTTTCATCCACAGCCTCTACACCATTATCTGCTACAACTGTTTTTACAGTTTCAGCTTCTTCCTCCTCTTCCTCCTCCTCTTCCTCTTCCTCCTCCTCTGTCTCTACATCATTATCTAGTACTACTGTTTTTACTGTTTCGACTACTTCTTCCTCTTCCTCTTCCTCTTCCTCTTCCTCTTCCTCTTCCTCTTCCTCCTCTTCCTCTTCCTCTTCCTCTTCCTCTTCCTCTTCCTCTTCCTCTTCCTCTTCCTCTTCCTCTTCCTCTTCCTCTTCCTCTTCCTCTTCCTCTTCCTCTTCCTCTTCCTCTTCCTCCTCTTCCTCCTCTTCTTCCTCTTCATCATTATCTACTACGACGGTTTCAACTGTTTTTACTGTTTCAACTACTTCTATGTCTTCCTCATCTGATTCCTCGTCTGATTCCTCATCAGATTCCTCATCGGAAACATTATCAATACTATTAGGATCAATAATTTCTAGTCTTATATTTTCTCTTTCAACACGCACTGATTTTGGTTCTTCTTTGATTTTAACGTCGCAACACAAATTGATAACTTCTCTAGTTTCAATAACACGATTAATCAAAGCATACAAGCTGTTAATTTTTTCCTCGATATTTGCCAGTTTATCCTCAAGAGGTTTAACCTCATTTTTTACAATTTTAACAGTCATATATTGAATATTTTCAAATATAGTTGCGTCGGCTGGTTTATCACAACAAGTATCACTGACACAAGCATCACGGGTATTAGCTCTATTCAGCTCATATTTCACACTAGGCAAATTCATAATTTGAGTATGTGTTTTTTCCAATAGATTATGTCTATCCATAAAATCACTCAATAAAACATCCACCTCATTTTTTAAGACTGTGTTAATTTTATTTAGCAGTGGTTCTGTATTAAAATTAGTATATTTATGTTCGGTCATTGTATAATATAATATTTTATATAACTATTCGTTTAATATGATTTAAAAAATAATTTATCTACTTCATATAATGGAAGACAATATATCGTTTATTGAGAACGACCAAATTGAAGACAAAATTAAAATTGTATTAGGGCAAACGGACTATACAGAAGAGATGATTAGAGAGAAACTTAAAGCCCATAATTACGACCATTTGGCAGTAATAAGAAGTTATTTTGGTATAACTGAAAAAAAGGCACCGCCTATAACGTCTGTAAACCAAGAGATTTATAAACAATTAAGACATAGATTAGATACTAATATGCGCAACTATCAAGAAAGACATGAAACCCTCAATCCCAAAAAAATGTAAACGTCAAAAGAAAATAAATATATATATTTTACATTTATTTCCTTTTATTTCCTTTTATTAGTCGTTCTCTTATTTGTTTTTTTATTCGTTTTTTTATTTTCACTCGGATTAATAGAATTATTTATTTCGGGGATTATCTGAGTAGCCGAAAAAAGTATATTGTTTACATTTGAAATGTAATCAACAACATAAATTATTATAAATACAAGCAATAACAATAAAAACTGCGTATAATTTGATAATATATATTGGATTATTGAATTCACGTCGAAAAAATCTATATCCGTGTCTTCGTTGTATGTAACTATACTATTCATATTATAATAAAATAAAATAAAAATAATATACTAAAAACTGAAGTATATTATTTATTCCTATGAAACAACTCCAAACTTTTCATTTACTATGTTGGTCTTCGTCTGTTGTTTTCGGTGTAATTTCTTTTTAATTGAAAAAGAGTTTGCCGGAATAATTTTATTATTAATTATAAAGTCATCATTATCTTCATGTAATTCAGGTAAAATACGAGTTAACGGTTTATCTACAACTAAAAATAACCGTTCTGTTCTTAATAATGATCTAAATTCTTGAATGCTCAAATTACCATAATATTTATCCAATAGATAAAATGGGTTTGGTGCTGGTTTGATATTCTTTTTATAGTCATAAATTTTAGAATAAATGTGATTTATTAAGTGATATCTTTCAAATTTAGCCGAGCTGTCAATATTTTCTTCCATAAGATGTGCCGTAGCACATTCAGGACTACAAAAACATCCGTATACATGATAAGAATTCTTAATAAAATGTTTTGGAATATAAATGGGCGGGTTGTCAAACTCACAAGTACACCAAAAACAAGCAGACTTTTTATCACTTATATTGTTGATGTGTAAATTATGTTCTAATGCTTTCAATTTTTTCCAGACTCCTTTAATATCATTATCTTTATTTTTAAAATTATCTTCCTCAAATTCGGATTCGTTCTCATGTGCTTCCTCGAATTCTATATTAGATGGTGTATTATTGTTTTCACTATTATAATTATTTTGAATTAGTTTATTTTCATTCGAGTTAATAATTTCATATATGAGATTGTTTTTGTTTGACGAAAAATTAAAAGATTCTATATTTGATGATAGTAAAGTGTTTGATTGTAAGTCTTTTAACGAGCATTTAAGGTGTAAAATGATATTAGGTTTTGTTTCCTTATTATTAGTTAGTTGAATTGCGTTTTGGATTATTTTGCCTCCTTTTGGTTTACGTCCGCGTTTTTTCGCTCCTGGTTTTGGTTCCTCGGTTGAATTATCATTAGAAAAATTAATTTCATTGTTCTCAAAAAGACTATTGTCCACATTATTAATTGGTTCCTCAATAAAAACATTTATATTTTCTACTTTTTGAGTATTTGGTTGTGTACTTTCAAGTACAACCTGTTTAGGTTTTCTACCTCTTTTTTGTTTAACAACCTCTACGCCTTCAGGAAGATTTTTATCCGCAACTTTAACTTTATTCATCGTTGATTTATAAATTATTAATAGAGACCAATTTAAATAGTTTTCAAATATACTTAAGAGAACTGTTGTCATAACACTTACGGCAAACCGGTATATAATTGTCAGAACCTACCAATGTCTGGGTTTTATCACACGTTAACCGCATTGAGAATATTCCAGGTGTGCCATCTTTACATGACGAACAAATAGATGTTAGTTTTGTAACCTTGTCGCAAAGAGGTATTAAATCCAAAATCGACCCGAATTTTTTTCTCTCAAAGTCTCCATCAAGGCCGCAAACATATATTTTTTTATTGTTCTTCAACATATCTACTACAACTTCATACAAATCAGGAAAGAACTGACCCTCATTGATAAGTATAACATCTGAGGTTCTTAACAAATTACACGCATATTTATCTGATTGATTTCCCGACTCTTGAAATCCCCTATCAGTCCATATATCGTTTAAATTGTGTGCTTGTAAACAAGGTATCATTATTTTATCGTGGCTTGATAACATCGTGTCATGATATCTTGTGTCGATAGAATGATTAATTGCTGTTACAGAAATATTACAAAATTTACATTGTTTATAAATCTCGACCAAACGTGTCGTCTTAGAACTAAACATGGGACCAATTATTAATTCAAGGTAACCTGACGGATATGGTGAAGACATATTTATGTTATCGTTGTTCATTAAATATCTTTAATATTTTTATTTCAATTTTAAATTTTGATAATTACAAATAATTATATATTAAATAAATAACAATACATAATTAAATGTCTACTAATGGCTACGTATGGGTGGAAAAATATCGGCCAAAAATGTTTGAAGGCATTGTGCTAGATCCTTTAAATAAAACAATACTTCAAAACATAATTGACACCTCATACTTTCCTAATTTGCTTTTTTATGGGCCTCCAGGCACTGGTAAAACGACAACAATCATTAATTTGATTAACGCATATCAAGCTAAATTAAACAATAAAAACAAAGATCTAATTATTCATTTAAATGCATCTGACGAGAGAGGGATTGACATAATTAGAAACCAAATAAGTTTTTTTGTAAACTCTAAACCGTTGTTTCATAGTGGCATGAAGTTTGTTATTTTAGATGAGGTGGATTATATGACAAAAAACGCTCAACAAGCCTTGAGATATCTATTACAAAATTATACTAGTAATGTAAGATTTTGTCTAATTTGTAATTATATAAGTAAAATAGACGAAGGGTTACAAAATGAATTTATTAGACTGCGATTTAACCAGTTACCGAAAGATAATGTAATTGCTTTTTTGAAAAATATATCAGAAGCAGAGAAATTGAATTTAAACCACAAAACATTAGTCAGTATACAGAAGTTATTTAATTCAGACATTCGTAGCATGATTAATTTTATGCAATCAAACCAAGATATTGTAAAAAAACAAAGCAATGATTCCGAACCCACGAATGAAACTATCGGTTTTAATATAATAGACGATGATATTTGGGAAAGTATTATAAAAAAAATATCTGACCGTGATGATATAGAAAGCATATGTTCTTATATTTATTCAATTAGTACAAAATATAATATAGACAAAAAAAATATAATTAAAGATTTTTTAAATTATATTATTCGAAATAATCCAAAAATAGTAACAAGTGATTTTTTGAATTTTGTTGAAAATTTAATGCATTCTCAAAATATTAACAACAATTCGCATATTTATTATTCTATTTCACGACTATCATCCTTTATCTGAGTGGAGTTATTACTATTATATATGTTCATTCGCATATGTAATTTTATCATGAATTCGTTTGGCGGAGAGCTTTTAGATGGGTCGAAAAAAGTTTGTTTCAGACTATACTCTGCTTTTGGACTACCATTTAAATTCATGTCTGTAGATACGCTCCGTTTAATAGGAATGATAGGGCTCCTTTCATGGATGTAGTGTGATTTAGAATACATTCTTTATAATTATATTAAAGAAAATAATTGAAATTAAATTAATATAAAGAATATAAAGGTAATTTGAAAAGTAAAATATGACGTTGAACATAGACAAAGAATGGGAAAATTTTATATCATCTGGTTATGAAGATGATATATCGTCTGACGATGACACAGATCGTGAATTTCCTCTAATAAACGAGGATTTCGTTTCTGCCGATGTTTCCATAGATTTTGATTGTTCTAAAACTCCTAAAGCTTCTGATATATATATCTCAACCAAGACTAAAATAGCATATCTTAATGTACCGATTGAACTTAAAGATGTATTCTGGAATATTCCAATTATACCATACGCGAAACCGTGTAATGGTGTCATTAAAAAACAAATGAAATTCAATTCCTCCAAGACGGAAGAACTAGATTTTATCCGAGAAAAACTTCAGGGTGAGACGTATTATGAGGAGAATATTATAACTAGTATAAACAATCCAAATGGTCGCATTAAATTCAAAGATATTCGAAAGGTTAGCATTGGAATATCTAAAAAAGATATTATGAGTTATCGTTCCAAAAAAAAGAGTGCGTTTTATAATTGTTTCGTTATTATAATTAGAATGAAAATTAAAGATTCTTTCAAAGAATTTCATGTCAAGATTTTTAATACGGGCAAATTGGAAATACCTGGTATTCAAAACGAAGAGTCATTTCAGATTTTATTACACCAAATAATAGAAACTCTTCAACCACATACTTTGGAAAAACTATGTTACAAAGAAAATACTGATGAAACTGTTTTAATTAATTCAAACTTTAATTGCGGTTACTTTATTAATCGAGAAGCGCTTTATGACATTCTAAAATTTAAATATAATATTCAGTCAATTTATGACCCATGTTCTTATCCAGGGATTCAATGTAAGTTCTATTATAATTCCGATATTGGCATACAAAGCGGTTCACAAATTTCAGAGGAAAATAAATCTTTATATAAAAATATTCAACAGGTTTCTTTTATGATTTTTAGAACTGGTAGTGTTCTTATCGTAGGTAAATGCGATGAAAATGTATTGTTTATTATTTACGACTTTTTAAAAGATATATTAACACAAGAGTTCGCGCAAATTCGCCAAAAAAACACGAAAATAAGTGAAAACAATATAACAACGTCTACTAAAGAAAAACGTAAGAAAATTAGAAGAAAGACCATTATTATTACGTCTAATATAGATTAGATAAACTATCTACTTAACCATTTAATAAATACAGTGCTATCATTTACATAATTTTCTTTTATTTCATCTGTTGATTTTTGACATGATTTTAATTTACCGATATTTTTTGTAATCTTTTTAAGTAATTCTTCGTTAACATCAAAAAAACTGTTGATATCCTCTATTGTATAATACAGATTATCTACTATACTGCCAAGTAGTTGAAGATTTTCTTCATTCAAAGTAAGATTATTTATTTTTTTGCTAATATTTATAAAATTATTTACATATTTTGTCTCCATAAATTCCACACAATTAATTATTTTAAACAAGTATGTTTTATATATATAAATAGATTTGTCTATGATAGTAAAGTAGTTGTTTGATGGTGTCGAATTTTGACTTATTTTTTTAAATTCGTTATTTATTTTGAATATAGTTTCCTTGTAAACATAAGTTGTCGCATCTCTAGAAGTTAATTGTAAAAACATTTTTTCTTCCTCAGTTATTTGTCCTACAAATTCCACATAAAAATAAAACGACTTTTGACAATGAAAATACGTAACATTAATATTTTTTGTATAATATAACAAATTTAAAAAAACATTGGTAATCGTGTCTAATCCACGAGTTATAATAAACCTTGCTAATATTTTATTTTTAACCTTTATATTTTCAACAATAAATTTTAAATAGTCTGTAACTAACAATATATATTTTTCATTTATGCTTTTTATGTCTATATCTAATTTTTTATTGTAATTTTCAGCATTTAGTAATGAATAGTTTGTATCTTTGGTATTTAACGAAATATTCATCTTCCTATTATTTATATTTTAATATATTTAAATATAAATACTATTAAATTAATTAGTATTTAAAGATTTAAAATCTAAAATTATATAAAATGTCAGATAATCCTATACCAAAGGTCGACCCTAGTTTAAATTATAGACTACCTTCAGATGTTACCCTAAAACACGCAGCAAAAATTGGAATTGTAGAGGATAAACCTATTTTACTTGACTATTGGACGGCTTCACTCGATAAAAAGGCATTGGTCGGCGCAAAGGCGACTGGCGAAAAGCTGCTGGTAAAGAGTGAAGATGAATATACGTCAACGATTTCTAAATTTTACAAGTCTGGAGGCGAATATATTATTATTACTGAAAATTCTATTTATATCGTATGTAATGATATCCCAACTAGAAAAATTTCTTAAATATAACAATTTAAAATTGATATAGTTATAAACTTAAAGAGAAGTTATATAACTATGTATATGTCAGAAGCCGAAATTAAAAACGATATGAATACTGAAATTAATCTAAAAGACTTTATTATGTATAAAATTTGTCCCAAAAATAATAATTTACACTTGTGCTATGTAGGTCATACTAGTAATTTTATATCGAGAAAAAGTCAACACAAAACACAGTCTATAAATCCAGAATATAGTAAAGCTCATCAAAAAGTTTATGAAACCATAAGAAATAATGGCGGTTGGGATGAGTGGGAAATGGTTGAAATTGAAAAAATTAAATGTAAAACAAAGCTAGAAGCCAGAATTAGAGAACAAGAATTAATTAAAGAATATAACGCAAACCTAAACACTCTAAGCGCCTTCGTAACGGAAGAAGAGAGAAAACAGACAAAAAAACGAATTACCGAAAAATTTAGAATTGAGAATAAAGATAAAATAAGAGCACAGGAAAAAAAATACAAGGAAGACAATAAGGAAATTATTTCAGACCAAATGAAAAAATATAGACAAGAAAATAAAGATAAAATTTATGAAAAAACAAAGGAATATAGAGAAAATAATAAAGAAAAACATAAAGAATGGCAAAAAGCTTGGATAGAGAAAAATAAAGAGTCATTGAAAGAAAAAAGAAAAATTTATGAGGCAAATAAAAAACAACAAAAAATAAATGACAAAAATAAAGAGCTTGAAGGACAAAAGCTTAATGAGCAAGAAATTATTAAATAAAATATATTAGTTATATATAAATGTCTAATTTTGGTTCAGGAAGTAATTCAAATGGAAATTTTTGGTATGGAAATTCCACAAATTTTCCAGGGTTTTTATACAAAAAAAATGTTGGCGTTGGAGGTAGAAGAAGTACTAAAATGAATCCAGGAGGTAACACAACATGTAACGGATCTACTTATTTATATAACAAATATAAACCAGGGCAAGGAGGGGTCGGAGCATCGAACATTTCAAACAGACGTGCAAAAAATAGATTAGCTACTGTATGTAACGGACAAAAATGTTTCCCTTGTTATACAACCCTCGGACAATACAGTAATTATACAAATAATCCAAACGGGTTTATACCTTGTACGAATTAATTGGAGACAAACCCAGTCATATGTTGCGATATAGGCTGTGTTAATCCAGTATTAATTGTTGCTGGATGATTATATGGACCATAAAAATGATTATCATATTTCACGTTTGGGTCATACCATTGTACGCCTGGTGGAGCATTGTAAGAATAATTATAGTTCGTAGTTGGTCTAAATCCAGCTGACACAGGAGTTTGCGACGAATTAATATTTAAGAAAACCATATTCGCATAACTTTTTTTCACGGCGTTTGGATTAGTATTACATTGAGTAACATAATTATACCAATAATTTCGAGTAACACCTATACTAGGTGCGGTTCCCATCTTCATTGGGCCTGAAAATGTATTATTGTCAATATGATTCACATAAGATTGTATACATCTAATTCTACGAGGACGTCCTGCCATTATATATACATATGTTTTTAAAAAAAAGTATTAAATATAAGTATCAATATTCAAAAAATATTGATATTTAATTAGCTCTTTTTGGGAATTGAACCCAAGACCTTCACATTACAAGTGTGATGCTCTACCTCTAAGCTAAAAGAGCTTACTATCATATTATTTATTTTTTTATCTAAAAATACGAACGCCGTGAATCGAACACGGGAGCCCTGCTTGGTAGACAGGAAGTTTACCACTAGCTTACACTCGTAAAAACCACGGGTGTGGGTCACGATAAATTTGCTTTATTTAAATTTTTAATACTAAACTACTACACATTATCCTAAATTTATACTACTATAATACTCACTAACCTAATACTCTATACTACAATACTCACTACTACAATACAAATACAATTAAAACATGGTTCATTACCGATTTAATCAACCCTTAAGGCAATTATAAAGCAAATTTGTTCTACCTGATAATAGAACACGTTCGGGAAACTCCTGATAAGTTGGTACAACAACTTAACGAACGCCTATGTGCCACCCACACCACCCATATTATATACTATAATATCCTTTATATCTTTTTAAAACCTATTAATATATTTTAAATCGACTTAAAGAACCTCCCTCAATTTTCCCATTTGTTCTTCTGTCAATTTTTCAGGAAATTTAACATTAAATATAATTATCATGCTGCCTTTGTGGTCTCCTCTTTCTAATCCCAAATTAGGTATAACCTTTTTAAATCCTGGCGAAATTATATTACCAGAGTTATTATGTAGTGTGTATGACTTACCATTTATATATTTTAGTTCAAATGAAAATCCACACAAGGCGTCTTTTAATGTAATTTCCTTGTCTAAAATTAAATCCATACCCGAGCGAATAAATTGAGTGTTATTTTCAACTTTTACAAATAATTTAATATCACCTTTACAATTTTCATTGATTACATTTCCCTTATCTCTTAATATGATTAATTCATTATCATCAACCCCTTTTGGTATAGTTACATAAATTGTCTCTTTTTCAAATACCTTTAACCCATTTTCAATAATCCATCTCTCGACTTCAAATGGAATTGTTGTCCCAGTTAATACATTTTCAATACTGATTGTTATTGTTTTGATAATTGGTGTTGGTTTTTGAAGTGCTTGATGTAAGTTCATTGGACTACCATGAAAAACGTGTATCTTGGCCCCTGGAGGCATTCCTCCCATTCCTGGAAAACCTCCCATTCCCGGAAATCCTTGAAAACCTGGCATTCCTCCCATTCCAAAAAGATTATTAAAAATTTCGTCTATTGGTACTTCCATCCCACCTCCTCTATGACTATTCATCCTCATGAATGGATTTTTTCTTGAATTATCATATTCTGCCTTCTTTTGTTCATCGCCTAAAGTTTCATATGCTTCATTTATTGTTTTCGTCATTGTATTTGATTCAATACTATTATTATTCTTATCGGGATGATGTTTCATTGATAAAGCTCTGTATGCTTTTTTTATCTCCTCTTTACTCGCAGTTTCTTCAACTCCCAAAATGTTATAAAAATTATCAGCCATTATTAATATGATAAAAGATATACTTAAACAATTATTTACGTATAATATTATTTATGGAAAAGCAAGATAGACTATTTATTCATAAATATCAACCTGTTTATTTTGAGGATTTCGGAATTGACAAAGAGATTATTCTAATGCTGAAAACTCTTATACTTATGGACAATTTAAATGTATTATTAATTGGGGATATAGCATCTGGTAAAACTTCTCTCTTAAATACTTTGATAAGAGAATATTATGAAGGATTTTCTTCAAAAGAGTATGATGAAAATGTTCTTTACATTAATAGCCTCAAGGAACAAGGTATTAACTATTATAGAACAGACGTTAAAACGTTTTGTCAAACTTGTTCTTCTATTAAAAATAAAAAAAAATTCGTTGTCCTTGATGATATAGACATGATTAACGAACAGAGCCAACAAGTTTTTCGCAATTGTATTGACAAATACAGCCATAACGTTCATTTTATATCTTCGTGTAGTAACATACAAAAGGTTATAGAAAGTCTACAATCGCGTTTCACAATTATTAAGATAAAACCACTGAAGAGAGAAAATCTTCTTAAATTAATCAATAAAATACAGGACACAGAAAAAATTGATATTGACGATGACGCTAAAAACTTTATTATTAGTGTCTCAAATAATACTGTAAAAACATTAATAAACTATATGGAAAAGTTCAAGCTCATCGGAGAAAAAATTACATATAATTTAGCAAATAGTTTGTGTTCTAATATAAGTTTTTTAACATTAGAAAAATACACTGTTCTAATTAAAAATAAACAATTAACCGACTCTATCTCATTAATTTATCAGATTTATGATAAAGGCTATTCTGTAATGGATATTCTTGATAATTACTTTTTATTTGTAAAAACAACCAACATTTTAAACGAGGAAGAAAAATACAAGATTATTCCACATATTTGTAAATATATCACAGTTTTTCATAATATTCATGAAGACGAGATCGAGTTAGCTCTTTTCACAAATAATTTAATCCAATCATTATAAACGCTATAAACGCGTGATTTACAAACTTTATAAACTTTATAAACTTTATAAACTTTACAAACTTTACAACATTAATTAAAAATATATATATTTTATATAACTATAAAATATGTCAACCCAAATTTTTAAAACGCCCATACCTAAACAATTACTTATAAGCTTACTTGACTCTATTTGTTTAAAAAATGAAAAACATTATACATTAAATAGTGAAGTATTTAAGAAGGGCATGTTCAAAGAGATAATTCCACAATTTATTGAGGAAGCTAGACAATATTATCATAATTCTTAATTCTAAAAAAAAATATCTAGAAAGAAAACTGACATACACTAATTTTACGACTATTGTAAGACAAATATGTAACTATACTAAAATTACATATACATCAAAAATAAAATATGATAAATCAAAATATGATATAATATACTATATCTACTATTAATTAGCAATTAGCAATTAGTATCGTCTTTTTGACCCACTATTTGTTCTGTTTCTTTTTGTTTTACTTCCCTTTGCTCTTGGTTTTGACTTTATTATTTCTTCATTTAATTCGTCTTCATTATAACTATCAGACGAGTCATTTCCACCATCTTGAATTAAATCATCTTCAAATTTATACATGTATAACCCAGCACCGCCTATCGCTAAAACAGTAGCTACTAAAAGTAACGACATTGTTTCATTCATATTTATACATAATTATTCATAGTTTAATTATAATAATTAAACACATTCTCCAACATTCTTAAATTTCGCAAGACATCCTTTTTTTTATACGATTTATTTTCATATCCAGCGATTTCATACGAGATTTTCTCATATTGTTTTGCTTTCAAATCTTCGTATGTTATATTATTTGAATGAAATGGAAGGTCATCAAACGTATACAATACATATGTTAACATATTTTGGTTACAGATAGAAAAACTTAGAAAATCTTCCAAATCGGTTCCTGATTTAGAAACAAACGAAAAATTTGAGCCCTTCCTATTACTGTCTGTATCGTTAATTTTTCCTCTAATAACGTAATGTTGTTCTTTCTTATCATAAAGAATGAAAAACGTTGTTACTAAATCGCCTGTATCCCGGCAGCGCTCCTCAATCTTCAAAACAAGACAATCAGGTACAAATTCCATTTTCTTAAATATTAATACTGCTTAATATTTAAGTTATTTTACTAATATATCTATCGTGTAGTATAGTCTTGTTTTATTAAATTGTCTCCGAGAAAGTTTGGCTTGAGACCATATAATCCTGGATAGTTAGGTGTCTTCCAAAAACCAACCCACGATGGTTTCATTTCAAGAGGCTCTAATATACCCCTTTGACAATCCGGCGCATTAGATAATAACAAATAATTTCCAATAATTGTATTCGATTCTAACACTTGTTTTGCTGACATTCTTGTGAACCAACCAAAACTTACTCGTTTTAAAATTTCGTCAGAAGGAATAAGAATACCATATGTGCCTTTGTATAAGTTCAAATAATTATTCGACAACAAATCATCCACAATTATTGGTTTTTCGTCTATTGTTTTTGTACCTATCTCTATACCATTAATCATGTTTATTTGTCCTGACTTTATTCTTGCTTCACACCATCTATTAAAATCTCCCAAAAATACAGATTCCGCTGTAAAATCATTAGACATTATACGTTGAATAAAATCACATAATAATTTCACAGTTTCACAATTTTTGGGCGCACCACAAAAACTGATACTTGGATAATAGTCAAATGTAGTAGATGTTATATTTCTGTCAGTTGTTTCACATAAAAACATTTTATTTGAACGGGTTCCTTTACTATAAAGGCCTGATAAGTCTTTCATACATAGAAATGAAATAGGACATATTAGACCTCCATAAATATATAATAATTTCATTAATCCAAGTGTTCTCATATTACCTAAAATTGGGTCTGATATGGTTGTCATATTAATATTCCAATCAGGAATTAATTTTTGGAAAGAATTATCGTCTATTAAACAAATTGTAAAAGATTTGTCACACTGATTTATAATACTTTTCACTGATAAATATAAATAGGGTTGATTTAAATTAAATGAACTACGCGAACCAAAACTCAACCAGTTTCTTGAGTTGTATTCATATGGCACATGAATCCATAATATTGGTTTTTTACTCTTAGCTAAAGTTACATCATCTAACAAAAAATTTTGTATTGATTCATAATTAGCATCTTTTTCTTGACGTATGCGATTATCTTCAAACTTTTTATATAATATACCTAGAACAATAAGTATAAAAAAAAGAATAATTAGGTTTGTGAATGATTTCATATACTATACTATTATATTTTATTTGTATTTAATTTTATTTATCAAACAAAACTAAATGTACAACATACTAAAAAACAAATACACCCCTTTTTACAATATGGATTACCATTAAATTCTAATTCTAAACATCTCGGGCAACAGTCAGGACAACACCAATACATATTTTGTGAGTCATATTCATAAGAGGAATAAAACCCTGGACTACTATGAAAAAACCACCATAGAAATAATCTTTCGCAAAAAGATAGATTCTCATGCGGTGATTTAATTAACTGTTCTCTTATATTGTTTTCAAGCAAATGATACTTCATTACTATAATATATTATAACAAAAATATTATAGTTTCTCTAACAAAAATTTATAATTAATAAAATGTAAAACAGAGAGAAAACGCAAATAATAACCTATTTTGGATTATTTTTTAACGCGGTTGTTAGATGTTCTCCACATCTCTTAAAAAATAAATGTAACTGTCCCGCATCTGACCCGGTGATCGAATCATCTGGGATAAAAGTTACATTACCCTTTTTATAGCACAAAATTAATGGGATACCATTTGCCATCTTTTTGCTCTTTAAAAACGAGTAAAAATCGAAACACTTATCTACGTCTATATCAGCACAAACTACTTCTGGCGGAGATGAGGCAAAAAAAGCATGAACTACATTTTTAATCTGTTTGCAAGGTCCGCACCATTCGGCTCCTAATTTTATTACTATTAGTCCAGGATTATGCTTTAATAAGTGAAAGAAAGAATCTCTGTTTGGAATTTCGCTAATTACTTGTTTCGACATTATAACTATTATATTTATTTTATAATTATATAAATAACTTACTCCGTAGTTTTATTTATAACAACTTCCTTCGCAATTTTTTTAATTATTTTATCTTCTTTTTCTATGTCATTATCCCCAGAACCTCCCATTGCTTCAATAATTAATTTATTATATTGGTCTGACTTTTTTGAAGTACTTTCTCCACAATCGGGATATTTGGTTTTAAATTCTGGCAACATTTTTGAGTTTTTATGTGCTATATATTTAATAGCCTTTCTTAATTTTTGTCGCTCTTGATTTTCTTTTTCCCATCGATCCTCATCTTTTACATACATTACATCTCTCTTTGAATCGCTACAATGAACAGGTCTTTTATGAATATCCATCGCATTTAAATTTTTAACAATAATATTTGAGATTCCTTCTACGAATCCTAATTTTCCAACACTTTCTAAATCTGATAATTGTAACTTGAGAGAATCAACAAAATCCATAATATTCATCGCATCTTTACATTGTTCGTTTAAAAATACATTCAAATTAAATGTTTTATTATTTGAAATATTATTTATTAATGTATTATTTGTTCCATTTTTTATTACTTCCATCATGTGGTTATGTTGTTCCAACATTTTAGTTTGTTGTTCTATCATCTGTGTTTGTAATTCATTATTTTGTTTCAATACCAGCATAACAAATTCTTTATCGAATACAAATTCATTATTACTAATGTCTATGGTAATATCTTTTGTACTTTTTTTTTGAGTACAATTTTTTTTGTGCGCACACAACGAAGAAGCGTGTTTATATGATTTACCACATATACATTCATAATTTGCACAGTTTTTAGAATATTGTAAATTAGGATTTGTTAGGATTTTATGTTTGCCTGTGATTATGTGTCTGTCGTATTGACTTTTTCTGCTTGTAGAATAGTCACAAACATCGCAACAAAAACTATCGGAACTTTTTCGAACTTTTTTATTAGGAACCATTCCTATATATTTCCTAACTATAAAAGTTCCTAAACGGTTTCTATAAAAAATAATAATTAAATAAAAAAAATTATCGTAACAAATTGAAAAATCTGTAATTACTCGTGAGACGCTAAAAATTTTTATGGTCTCATCGTTTTTGAAATTTGAAGATCGTTTTCCATTTTTGATTTTTGGACATTAAAAATGTCCAAAAATGAAATCCCGAAAAAAGTCTTTGAAAAAATAAATCAACATTTTATATAATAAATTCACAAGGTAACTTAAAGAACATATGGTTTTTCAATAGTAGCACCCTTTACAATATTTTTATGATTTTGTACAACACCATTTTAAGAAATCAGCTTGAAGAAGACCTTGGGTATAAAAGATGTCATCATCGTGACCAAATCTTATTTCATTTGTATTTCCTTTAGTTTTACATAAACTTGTTATTGTTTCTTTATTTTCTCCCAAATAATTTCTAAAATTTTTTAAATTATACATATTTATATTTTTGTCTTTTTGGTTTACAATAAAATTTGTAAATCCTAATTTTTTGAAATCCTCTATTTGGTTTTCAATATGTTTGTATTTTTTTGTTTTACCACTTATATATTGTACACCAGTGTAAATAGATACATATCTTGGTTTTCTAACTTTTATGTCCTTTATAAATTTCTTTTTATCATCATAATAACTATCAGAATCTACCACATAACCTCCTCCTGCAATAGTATACAATGTGTCATTTAACCATGTCGATAATAATTTTTCATTATAATCATAAAATATGTTTATATTATTTGATTTTTCTACAAATACTTTATATGCAAACTTTCTAAATTTAATTATATCTTCACTACTTAATAAAGAGTTTAATATATTAATGACAATATTTGTATCTATTGTTCCGTGAATATAGAAACCTCTTCCTCCAATTTGTCTTCCTGTTATTATTTTATCACCTAATGAATTTATGCTTTTATATTCAAAGGTTTTCGTATCTAAAATATAATATCTACTATCTCTCAAATCTGATGGTTCCCAAAATACATATTCATTGTATTTTAATTTATAATATTCAATATCTTTAACATAACATTTTTTTGCAATATCTTTTGCTATTTTGTCAATATTGTAATCAAAAGGTTTATTCGCGTTATGTTCTATAAAACCTTCTAAGTTTTCCATTATGTCATCATTCCAATCTAATCTTTTTTTATCATCTAATTTTCTCCAATAATTACCTCCTCTAAATTTTAAGTATCCTTCAAGCTTTTTTTTATTTGTTATGATAATTTTTTCTATTTCTGAATCTTTTATAAATTCTTCATATGTTGTTATCTCATATATTTCTTCTTTTTCTTCATAATATTCTTCATCCTGATTATCATAATTATCTTCTTCATTATCATCATTATCTTCTTCATTATCATCATTATCTTCTTCATTATCATCATTATCTTCATTATCTTCTTGATAATTTAATGATGATTCTTTTTGTTTTTCTTCTTCAAATTCTTTTGATATTTCTGAATTAATTGATTCTTCCCAAATTTTAATAAATTCAATCAGCATTTGGTCTTCATCACCTTCAAAATATTCATTTCCAGCAATTAGCTTAAATTTATTATTAAATATTTGTTTTATTTTTTTTTCATTATCAAAAGGTTTAACGCACTTTATAATGCAAATAACTCTAGAACCTTTCTTGTAACCCTGTGTACATCTATCTATGCCTAGTTTTTCTGAACAACCAATTTTATATCGATTTGTTCCAATTAATTCACAAGGCTGAATTAAATATATTATTCCTGGTTGGTTACTCATTTTTTGCTTTGATATTATTATACTTTTATTTATAAATAAGAGTACTCAATTTTTTTTTAAATGCTAAATATACTCATTCAGTTAGTGATTTACTTATAGTTGTTATATTTGATATATTTTTAATTATTTTGTCCTCTTTTTCTGTGTCATTATCTCCTGAACCACCAAAAGATTCAATAACTAGTTTATTATATTGATCTGAAAATTTTGATTCACTTTTTAAACAGTCTGGATGACCCTCTTTAAATTTTGGTAACATCATTATGTTTTTATGTGCTACTCTTTTTATTGCTTTACGAATTTTATCTTTTTCCTCCACTTCCTTTTCCCATTTGTTTTCATCCTTTATATATAAAACTTCTCTCTTATTGTCAGTACAATGAATTGGTCTTTGAGTTATATCTAATGCTTTCAAATTAGTTGTAATAATATTTGAGATTCCTTCTACAAATCCAAACCTACCAACTTTTTCCAAATCTGTTAATTGTAATTTGATGGAATCAACAAAATCCATCAGGTTCATCGCATCTTTACATGTATCATTCAAAAAGAACTGCAGGTTGAATGTTTTGTTATGTGAATTAGTATTATGTGAAATGTTATTATGAGTTCCGTTTTTTACCAATTCGGCATTTTGTTCTATCAATTGTGTATTTTGTTTTAATAGCATCATAATTAAATCTTTGTATGAAATTTCTTCTTCCTCAACCTTTGTTTCAATATTTGTTTCAATACATTTTTTTTTATGTTTCCATAAACCATTTCTTGACATGTACGATTTATTACAATTTTCGCAAACTATATTTTTTTCAGACGGCAGCAGAAAAGCAGATTTTTTGTCACTTTTGTCACCGTTTCTGTCACCGTTTAGTTTTTTTAGATGCTTACTGCTTAAATTATGGTCGGAATAACTACTTTTTTTAGACGTTCTGTAGTCACAAATCTCGCAATGAAACCTAGGGCAGATTTTCGGCAGATTTTCGTCACCTAATGTTTCCATATATAATAAACAGATAAAATTTTAAAGTCTTTTTTGGCAAAAATATTAATAAATTTTTAAAAATTACAGTCACAAATTTAAAAAATATTTTTGAAGACGAGACGTTAAGAATTTTTATGGTCTCAACGTTTTTGAAATTTGAAGATCGTTTTCCATTTTTGATTTTTGGACATAAAAAATGTCCAAAAATGAAATTCCGAAAAAAGTCTTTGAAAAAAAAATTATAAATTTCACTACACGTGAAGAGAAATTTTGGGGCATGTTTTCAAGGATTTCCTTTCATTCTGTAGTGCAGAACCTCGGATTAAGTTCAAAAATATAATACATTATTTCATGACAAATTTTTCTAGTTCGTTTATGTCTATATGGGGAAGTAAAACATGAGACTCCCAAAAATATTTACAATACGCCCATGCGAAATCACAGTTTGAACTATACCAATCACTATGCTCTTTAAGTAACCTATTATGTAACTCTGGTGGTAATAAATGCAGACTCTGCTTCGGCAAAACATAACACAATTGAACTAAATCTGTTACAGGATTTGCTACCTTATTTTCAACAAATTCAGTATCAAAATATGGAATAAATCGGATAAGGTCTGACAACAATGGCGGATAATTGTAGTTATAACACCACCTCCAATCCGCACACCCTGTCGTATAATACTTCATGGTCCATTCAAGTCCTTCCAAATAATTAGTACAAATTTGTTTTTTTCTTACTTCATCTATATCTATGTCAAATAGTGATTTGTAATATCTATATTGCCAATTGATTTTGTATGGGTTAATATATTTTTCAATGCTTCTTTCGTGAGTAGGTAGGGAATCAAACGATTTTAGTTGACCTTCCGGCGATGTAGTATCTGTTGATTGATTCTCCATTCTATTACGAAGTTTTGTCTCCATCTTGAGATTATCTTCTTCCTGTTCAGACAAAAAATAAACTAATTTTCTTACATTTTTCCAGTAGATTTTTTTACCATCCGTGAGGTTCTCATTAGTACCTCCGATTGTCGCTTTGTAAGCATTTATCATTTTATTAACACCTCCAGTTCGTATGTTAATAGAAGGGAAATGTGGCATAAAATCATTACCCAGGAAAAAGCACATAAAAATGTAATCATAAATCCGGTTTTGTTGTTGGAATGTTGACAACTCGTTACCATTATTCATATCTAATGTGATTATTTTAGCTAATTCAGGAATATCAATAAGATATGTGGCGTTTGGCTCCAATTCAGAATTTATAGTTTTTATAAAATGAGGGGTTTCTCTAAAAAGATAAATATGATTCGAAATCGGCAAATGGTTTATTGAAAGCATAATAAGGTCTGCGTCAAGACCATAGATTACAGTATTTTTATTCTGATGTTGGTCTGGAAAGTTTCTAATATATTCAAACAATTTATGTTCTCCTTCACCATATTTATCTGACGGTGAAAGTATCATATTTTTAACCTTATATTTATCTGGATTACTATACGTTTTTCGTATAACATCATTTAATTTTTTCATAAAAACTGTACCTGGTGTAATAGCAGTCGTATTCCAAGGGTCAGGTTTAGTATTTTTAAATATAGATTTCGAAATATTGTTTTGATATGACGATTTATATCTTCTTGAACGTTGTTGTTCCAATTTCGCAACAGGCGCAACACCATCAAACGCAATATAAATATTATTATCTGGCTTTAACTGTAAAATATATTCATCTATTTTATTACAAACCGATTTAATAATAGTATCTATGTCTGACTCTAACAATTTTGTAAAATCTATGTTGTGGACAGCATCATAAATAATTGAATTACAATCTAAATAAAGATTGTTTATAGCTATTTTATACTCTTCGACCTTTTTTATAACACTAGCATGATTTTTTACAATATAAGAAAAATAACTTGGTATTCCCATTAGAATCAATTATATTAACTAATAATATCTATTTAATATAATTTTTATAAGATTATCCAATGCCGACAGGTTTAGTACCAACAACACTTTACATAAATATTTTAACTCATCATTTACTAGTTTATCTTTATATTTTTATTTAAAAATATCATATATAATAAGAATATACATAATGGATAAAAATTTCGTTATCAAGAAAAATCCAGATTGTGATGTAAGTTTATTAGTTGACAAAAAAATAGACTTCTTTAAGGATATCATACAAAAAACAGTTCTTCATGTTTATAAAAACAAAAGTTTAGATATTTTAGGGATTAACGATGTCAACGCGTGTATTGAAAAATTAAATCAACTTAGTAAAAAAATTAATGAATTATCCGTTAATAAAAATATCGGCCAAGAAAATTTGATTAACGAGTTACAATTTATTAATAACGAACTATCTAGCCTATTTAAAAATTATGGCACAGAAAATTTAGAAGATATAATTTTGATTTGTTTCGGAAATAATAACAATAAAATATCAACTACACCCGTAGAAGATGCCAAGGTTGAATTACTTAAAAAATATTTCCATCCTACAGGTTATAAGGTGATAACTGTGAGTAAAAAGGACGACAAAAAGAAAAATGAAAAAATTGAAGATATTGAGAATATTTGTTGCTCTGATGTATCCACAACATATAAACAACTTCATATGAAGGTATACGGAATTAAAGTATGTATTAATAATAGTAATTTAAACAAAAGTATAATCGTGTTTGGTATTGTTGATGATGTCATGATAGATTTCTTAAATAACAATTACATTTTATCTAAACAAAAAATGATTACAAATAATTTACCAGAAGAAATCGAGGTAAATAAAGAAGCGTTTGATTTCTTTATATCGTCGTTGACATTAAAAGACTATTTAATATGCGATACATCTGTGGATTATTACACCAAATTTATGGGATATTTAAACCAAAATAGTATAATACACCAAAAACAAATTTCTGTTGTCGTTAAAGAATTTATATCAGATGAAATATTTAATAAACGCAATACATTGATACAGCTGTTAATTAAATCATCTCATGTTGAAAACCAATATTTGGCATATTTGTTATATGACCTTCTCTCTAATGATTCAAATGGTAGTATTGATAGTCAAGAACAAATAATTATATTTGATAGTTTTCCGTGGCCCGTGAAGCAACATTTTAAACAAGCAATGAAAAAAACAGTTCAATATACAAACGAGTTATCTAATTTTGATATGAATAAAATACCACTAGAACAACAGATATGTTTATTGAAAGCAACTGATAATGTAAAAGAAAAGGCTATGATGAAGTTGAAAGAATTAAAGTCAAAATCGGAAGATTCCGGCTCAAAAGCAAGACAATATTTGGATGGTCTTTTAAAAATCCCGTTTGGTATTTATACGAAAGAACCAATATTAAATATTATGGATGAAAATAGATCCAAGTTTAAAAATATATATAAAAATTTTGACATTGAAAAAACATTTCCAGAAATTCCCAATAAAGAAAATTATACAAGTGTTGAAGTTTTAAAATACATTAAAAAAATTGGGGGTCCAAATATTGAATCAAGTAAAATTGACTCTTGGAAAAACCAAATGATAACTGGCGATAAAAAGGAACTTATAAAGAATATTTGTGTTATTAATGATATTTATAAAAAATACAATAAAAAAGAACATATTAAATTCCAATCTTTAACTAAACCTGAGTTGAAAGAGGTAATTAATAATTTTTTTGTCTCCTGTAAACTCCCGGAAAATGAAAAAATGTTAGAAGAGTTAACTAATATGAATATAACAAAAAATGAGTTAACTATTAATAATAAAGTTAATAAAGTTAATAAAGTTAATACAATTGATACAATTGATACAGTGATTGCTTCATTGAACCGCAACATGAAACATGTTAACGAATATATGACTGATGTCAAATTAACTTTAGACAAAGCAGTATACGGACATGATAAGGCAAAAAAACAGATTGAAAGAATAATAGGACAATGGATTAATGGAGAACAAGATGGGTACTGTTTCGGGTTTGAAGGACCCCCCGGCGTGGGTAAAACATCACTTGCTAAAAGAGGTCTGTCGGATTGTTTAAAAGATAATAATGGCGCTAGTAGACCGTTTTCGATGATACAAATGGGTGGTGATAGTAACGGTAGCACTTTACACGGACACAACTATACTTATGTAGGCTCTACATGGGGGTCAATAGTTCAAATTTTAATTGATAAAAAATGTATGAACCCTATCATATTTATTGATGAGGTAGATAAAATTAGTAAAACGGAACATGGAAAGGAAATAGTAGGTATTTTAACACATTTACTTGACCCCGCCCAAAATGACTGCTTTCAAGACAAATATTTCACTGGAATAGATATAGATTTATCAAAAGCGTTATTTATTTTATCATATAATGACGCGGAGGCTATTGATAAAATTCTATTGGATAGAGTTCATAGAATAAAATTTAGTAATCTTACTTTAGAGGACAAATTAGTTATTTCAAAGTCCCACATATTACCTGAAGTCTATAGAAAAATGGGACTTGAAAATATGATTAGTTTTTCAGATGACGTATTAAAATTTATTATTGATGAATATACATCTGAATCCGGAGTAAGAAAACTCAAAGAAATATTATTTGAGATTGTAGGCGAGGTAAATCTTGATATTCTTAAAAACACATCAGCTGAATTTGAGTTGCCTATTATAATTACAAAAGAAGACATCAAAACAAAATATTTCAAAGATAAACATGAAATAAAACACAAAAAAATACACTCGGAACATAAGATTGGTATAATAAATGGTCTTTGGGCTAATGCGCTCGGTAAAGGTGGAGTAATACCCATACAAGTTAACTGGCTTCCTAGTGACAAATTTTTAAGTCTTAAATTAACTGGTATGCAGGGAGACGTTATGAAAGAGTCTATGAATGTAGCATTAACCCTCGCATGGAAATTAACCCCCATTTCTAGACAAAAACTTTTGAGAGATGAATATTGTGATATCACAAATTTAAATGGAGTACATATTCATTGCCCTGAAGGTTCGGTACCAAAGGATGGACCCAGCGCAGGAACAGCAATCACAACCGCAATTTTTAGTATATTTAATAATAAAAAAATTAAATATCATATAGCAATAACTGGTGAAATCAGTTTAGATGGAAATGTTACTGAAATCGGTGGATTAGATTTGAAATTTATCGGAGGAATTAAAGCAGGTGTAAAGGATTTTATATTCCCAAATGAAAATTTAAAAGATTATACTGCCTTTATAGATAAATATAAAGATTCCGAGTTACTAAATGGTATTCATTTTTATCCTGTTGATACAATTGATGACGTGCTAAAGTTGGTTTTTGAAAATGAGGAATAAAATTGTAATATAATAATAAAATATTATAGATTATTATTATATGAGTAGTGTAAATAATCCTATAAAAGCAGGTGGAGTTGCGGATTCACCACTTTTGATATATCAACCATTCAATATAATTGTTTTTTTATCATTTTATTCGCCTATTATTCTCGCAATGTGTATGGTTTACTTATCTTTTGTATCACAAAACTTTAAGGGTTTTATTTATTTAGGATTTTTAATAGGAGTTTGCGTCGTTAGAAATTTTATTTATATGTTAAATGGCGCAAAAACTAACGCGAATGACGGAACAATTTGTACTAGCGTTCAATATAGCGCATATGGTAACCCTACCTTTAGTGCTTTCGTGTTTGCGTTTACACTCATGTATCTTTCCTTACCTATGTTTAGCAATGGCGCTCCAAACTTTTGGGTGTTTTTTGGATTATTGGTATACTTTTTCATAGATTTATTTATTAAAATATACAAAAAATGTGCTATTCAAACAACTGATTTAATTTTGAATATATTAATGGGATTAACATCGTCTGCCATAATCGTTGTATTGATGTATGCTGGAGGCTCTGGTAAATATCTGTTTTTTAATGAAGTTTCAAGTAACAAAGAAATATGTAGTCAGCCCAAGACGCAGACATTTCGATGCAATGTTTTCCGTGATGGTGAGCTAGTTGGTAGTATTTAAATTTTAAAAATATATAAAGTTAGATAACTTTTATTTATTTTTTGCGTTTCTTAGATTTCTTTTTAACAACTACAATATTAACGGATAAATCAATTTTGGGTTCTTCTGTAATATTTTCATTAGTGTTTATATCTACTAATAAATCATCTAACAAATCATTTACAATATCAGTATTATCTGTGTATATCTTTTCAATATTCAATTCTTCATAATGCGTCCTACTTTCAAATATATTTTGTGATACATATTCAGTGTCTAAATAAAACGTATCAATTGTAGGTTCTTCGATTTTGACAGGTTCTTCGATTATGATAGGTTCTTCAGTAGTAATAGGTTCTTCGATTTTGACAGGTTCTTCAGTAGTAATAGGTTCTTCGCTTGTGACAGGTTCTTCGATTGTGACAGGCTCTTCTATCGCAATGGGAACATCAATAACTTGGTTATTGGGAGGCAATAAATTATTTGGCGCATTAGGAATAAATGCTCTAATATTTCTTGTAAACCAAAGTCTTACATCTCTGATAACAAATTGTCGTTGAAATGATTCACTTAATTGTTTCATATTTCCCCTGGTATGATAGACTCTTATGAAATTATTAAAAGAATTTATAATATTGTATCTTTTATACACTTCAAGGTCGTTATAATTGTAAATACGTTTTCTCTTTTTTGAATTTACATAGTTATGAAAAAAAAAGAGCATATTCTTAAAATCAGTTTTGCTTCTCAAATCATTTATTTTAACTTTACCTAAAAACCCAGCCGCATCTCTAGAGCATTCTGGGCAAGGTAAAAATCCACAAATTTTTTGTACAATTAGAAACAATTGATTTTTAATTATTGGATATGCGTTTTCATTTACTTTTTCTGCTAAAACATGAAAAAAGGTCCATACTGGAGGGCCCCAAACTTCCGGAGGTGACATTGATATAACTGTATAAAAAAAATATAAAGATAAAACACATAGAATTTTATGATGAAAATATATAACATAGAAGGCGGTATTAATTTCTTTGACGAATTATATAAGTCATTGGATATACAAGAAAATACTCATAAATGTGACGATGATACTAATAGATGTCTAATAACAAATGAAATACTAACCGCTAATTTTTTCCAAATGGCATGTGGTCATAAATTTAATTATATAGCTTTGTATAAAGATTTAATAAATCATAAAAACAAGTTTAATTCAATGGAATCATCGGCAGGACATTTAAAAATGAATGAGATAAGATGTCCTTATTGTAGAAAAAAACAAATTGGAGTGTTACCATATTATGAGGAGTTAAATTTAGAAAAAGTATGTGGCGTAAATCATATTGATTTAAATAAAACCTATACTAACTCCTATGTTGGAACTTCATATAAACAATGTGAATCGTTAATAACAAATCTTAATCATGACCCTAGTGGAAATGAGTCAGATGAATTAATACAATGTATGTCATACGGTACAAAATTACCCCCACATTTTAATGATACCAAGCATTATTGTTATTTACATAAAAAGTGCATGATTAAGAAATACAAGAATGAGGCATACCTGAAATTAAAAGTCGAAAAACAACAGGCTAAAGATATTCTCATCGCTCAAGTAAAGAAAGCAAAAGAAGAAGCAAATCAAAAATTAAAAGAAGAAAAACAAAAAACAAAAGAAGAAAAACAAAAAACCAAAAAATTAAAGGATGAATTGGCTAATCTAGTTAAAGCAGAAAAACAAAAAACAAAAGAAGAAAAACAGAAAACCAAAGAAGAAAAAGTAAAAACACAAAAATTAAAGGATGAATTGGCTAATCTAGTTAAAGAGTCAAAAACGAATAAGAAAATTAAAAAGATTAGTGGACTTACGACAGATAATGAAAATGTAGTGGTAGGGTCAACTCAAATATTACCTTCTTCAGAAACTACAAGTAATAAAGGATGTATTGAATTATTAAAGACTGGATTAAATAAGGGTAATCAATGTGGTTGTAAAGTTTATAACGGGGAATACTGTAAAAGACATTTTAAACTATCAATAAATGAAGTATAACAATATAAAAATAAACAGATTAAGTATTTAATGGAAACAAAAGAACAGCTAGTACAAAATATTAAAGAGTGGATTAAAATAGACACTGAAATTTCACAATTGAAATCTGAAATAAAAGAGAAAAATAATAAGAAAAAGGGCTTAACTGAAGGTCTCATGACAACAATGAAGAATAACTCAATAGATTGTTTTGACATAAATGGCGGTGCGTTAGTTTACAAAAAAAATACAATTAAAAAACCTATAAATGGAAAATCGCTCTTGTCGGTTTTAACAAATTTCTATAAAAATGACCCAAAAATGGCGGAGGATTTAACAAAATATGTGCTTGATAATAGAGACGAACAAGTAAAGGAAACTATTAAACGTAAAATAGACAAATAAATAAAATAAAATAAACTAAATAAAATAGTTAAACAAATAACAATATTATAATTATAATAGAAATGGATGTTGTAGACGATATATATTATCCTGAAGACAAAAAATATTATCATTATAAAGCTTTAGACCAACTCGCTACAAATATAGACGACTATCTTAACAATAATATTGTTACAAAAATAGAATTGTGCGGATTTGAAATTGACAATTCAGGAAAAGCACCATTTATAAAATATTTGTTTGAAAAGGATTTATTAACTAATATGTTGTTTTTTCCTTCAGAACGTTTAAATTATGACAATCTAAAAAGTGAAAGTTTAATTGTATATACTAAAATTAAACTGTTTAATTTGTTACAATTGCAAAATTATAATCAATACGAAACAAAAGTCCAATGTAAAGGATTTTATGTTTCAGGTGACGTGATTAAAATATTTTATGATTTAACAGAATGTAGCGTTCATATAAATGATATATTTGAATCAAACACAATGTGGTTTTGTTTACTTGACGAAATTGTAAACTATAGATGTGTTCTAAATTTTTCTATAGATGAAAACATAACAACATTTTTTAAAAACAACATGGATTTTTGTTTTCTACGTGATAAAAATAATGTTAGTTATGAAGTTCCTAGTCTGTATTATGTTGGTAGAAATAGCGCGACCACGTTAGTTTTTACACACATGGTCGGAGTTTCGACCGATAATAAAAACAGCATTTTAGGGCCATATTATTATTTTACAGACTTTCAAACTGCGGTGAGACAAGGCTGTTGGACTACAGACAATAAACCAGGGGAAAAATACGGGAAGGTAATTACTGATAATGAGGATGGTAGATATAAGAATGGCGGAATAGTAAGGTTCGCATTATTTTTAGGTAAAATGAAAAAAATAGAAAATTTTCATAGAGACGCGAATGATATGTCTGATACAAAGCGCGAGAGACTAAATGATTTATCATTAAACCAAAATATGGAAATATTAACTATGAGAATATCAGACCATGACGGGAAATGGGCTGAAAATTATGATAGTGCTTCGATTGATAATATAGAGTTAGATAATGGTGACTATTTGGAAAATACACCAATTATAGTTGTTAAAAATTACGACCAACAAATACCGTTGAGTTATCATTATATTAATAAAGCAACCCTCAACGAAAAATATAATAGAAACAACCGTTATTTAATCTTGTAACAAATACTATTTTAGCAAAAGGAATATATTATGATTGATTTATATTAAAATAATCTAAAATAATAGTATAGGTATGAATCCAATCACATTAATAGGTGTTTCAGTAATATTTTTTTATAGTTTAACACAAATACTAAAGTTTTATGGTGTCGGCGAAGATATATATGGAATATATATACTATTCTATATTTTAATGATAATTTCGATTTTAGTATTACCAAATGACTATCCAAAACCCTAGTTAATGCGTTATGAAATTGAACCAGTCGCCTTTAAGTTGTTTTTTAAATAAATTAAAAATTGAACTAAAGATTTGTGATAGATAATATATAATACAAATAGATATGGAAAAGCGTTTAAACAAAAAAGCAGAGACTTATGTTACGACATTTAAAGATAGCATTCGGGAAAAGGCCGCGCAAATGGGTATGTCAAAAAACGACCAAGTAAACCAACTACTTCAGTATATTTACGACCACGATAGACTTTCGTTTGTTAAGGAAGATTTCCAAAAAAGAAAACGTGTTAAAAATTTTGTACCAATATTTGATAGATGCTGCGCAAAAAGAGCATCTAGCGAACAGTGTACTAGAAAAAAAAAAGAGGACAGCGATTATTGTGGCACACATATGAAGGGAACACCTCACGGTATTATGGATAATCAACAAGAAAATAAATTTACTACACAGAAAATCGAAGTATGGGCGCAGGATATTCAAGGAATTATTTATTACATTGATAAAAATAATAATGTTTATCAAACTGAAGATATCATTGTTAATAAAATTAACCCCAAAATTATCGCAAAATATGTTAAAACTGGAGAACAGTATAGTATCCCCGAGTTAAATATTTAACATTTAACATAATTTAGTTATAAAATAATTACGTTAAAACTTATTTTTTTTTTATTTCTCTTATTATGGATGAAGATAGTAAGAAAATACTTATTATTGTTGGAATACAATTTGAAATACTAACTGAATTGGAAGGGGTGTTTATTCCTAGAGAGCAGCTATTAAGTGAGGCGAAATATATAGAAATTAAAAATATGATACCTGATTTGAAAAAAAGTTTTAGTTCGTCGTTTATGACTAGTTTACAAAAAAACGCAAGTAAATCACAGAAATGGCCTCTTCTTAATCTTGTTAGACAAATTTTAAGCATTTATAATTATCAAATGGAACCTATTCGCAAAAGCGATGGTTACACTCTCGACGGAGTTAAAAAATACAAACGTTTTTTTCAAATTAAAAAAAAGAGTGTAGTATCGAGCACTTTAACAGATACTACTCAAAATGAGCAAGACTTTTTTCATGAATCAAAATGTAATGAAGAACCCTAGAAAACCCCGATGCTATAATATAAGTTTTTGTAATTATGTAAATAATATAATAAGAATTTAAACGTATGTTATTCTTATTATAAAATGATATTCTCTAAAACACTCCTACTTCTTTCTTTGATTTTTACAAATACATCGTTTAAGACAACTCGTCGTTCCATTGAAAAAAATAGCAATCTTTTTATGAGAAAGGACAAAATATCCGGCTTGGTATCTGACAATTATTTACCAAAAACAATTAATCAAGAAAGATATGTTAATATTTTAGAGGACACAACAGTTAAAATCGTCATTGTTGCTGGACCAGCCGGAACCGGCAAAACAATGTTTGCGTGTTTAAAAGCCATTAATCTTTTAAAAAGCGGTAAAATTCGCAAAATAGTTATTACTCGACCGGTTGTAACTGCGGATGAGGAAATCGGCTTCTTACCTGGAAACATTGTAACGAAAATGGATCCATGGACAAAACCAATTTTCGATTTGTTTCTTGAAAAATATTCAAAGTTTGAATTGGATAGTTTGATTCGTGATAATGTTATTGAAATTTGCCCGCTCGCATTTATGAGAGGAAGAACATTTAAGAATGCGTTTATCATTGCGGATGAAATGCAGAATAGTTCACCAAATCAGATGAAAATGTTATTAACTAGAATAGGAATACGTACAAATATGGTAGTAACGGGGGATTTAAATCAAAGTGACCTGCCAAAAGAGAATGGGTTAAATGATATTGTTTCTAAACTTAAAACATTTGACAACGCGAACAACGAAACGAAACAAATTGAGATAATTGAGTTAACCAATGTAGATATAGAGAGAAGCGAGGTCGTTAAAAAAGTAATTCAAATATACGACTTTAAAAATATAAATATAAAACAAAACGATTCGTTACCTTCTCCTCCCAAACAACGTGAAAAGAAATCAAATAGCGATGCCGCATTAATACCTTTAGCCGATATTTCTCCTAATTATGAGATTTTTAATAAAATAATTTATAATTTGAAAAGTACACTCTAGGTTGCGTTAGGAAACAGCAATTTATCAACTGTCGTCCTTACGCAGAATAATCTATGTAACATAATACCTAAAATAAACAACACGATTGTTGTGTGTATGAAATTATATTTAAAAAAAATAGAAATTAAATAAGCAGCTAATATTGTCATAAGTACATCCATAATTGCTACACCCATAAAACGATACGAATGAATACCTTTATTCGGTATACCTAGCGCGTTTTTATACTTGCACAAACTCATTAATATTATATATTATATTATAAAATTAATCTATATTTTATCCATACAATGACCTTATCTCAAGATAAGTCATCTCTCTTCCAGTGTGTTCTTTAAACTTTTTTGCCCCATCCCTCATAACATCTAGTAATGACTCTATAACTTTCTCGTCTACGCCCGGACCGGTTTTATCAGGCGTTTTACGTTCAACCTCTGACAACCCCGGTTGAATAGCGGTGTCTGGAACTGGTCTATAATATTTGTTGCCTCTCGGAGGGTGCGAACCGTATTTTCCTATTATAGCGATAATATCTGATTGTGTCATTTCAAGGTCGGTGAAACTATTTTCTTGACTAGGAATCAGGTTAAAGTAAGTCAAATACGCATGATGCCAGTCACTTTCAACAAACTTCATTGTACTCTCATCAAAATCCCGCATACGACAATATACTTGTGTATTTTCAATAGCCTTACTCATTTTTGTTTGTGTATATTATTATTTATCCATATTGGTTTCAATTTTTTTTCGCCTTACGTTTCTCTTCGTAGTTTTACGTCTTGCTTTTTTACTGCGTTTAGTTATTTTTCTAGTTTTTCGTTTTTTCCTACCACCAGCAGGCACAGTATTCGTGGCAGATATAAAAGTAAACTTCGGAGTTTCGTCGATTACACATTCCAAAAATCCAAAATCGTGAATGCTTTCCGTAATTGTATATTTCGCGTTGTCTCTAACTCTCTCATATGTTTCCCGTAAAAATTCGTCAGGTATTTTTTCATTTAACTCGGTTCCTCCTGTTCCAACAATATATTGATTAATTACCATTTCGCCGTTATTAATATCAATAGTTCCAGATTGATATAAATGTACATCGGCGCATAAATAATAATATTTTGCTTCATTATTTGTCACAGTACGTTTTATCATTTGTAATGTTTCTAAAAAATATGGAATATCATCTAGAATTTCAATCTCACCATCCGAATTATTCAGCGTTGTAAATTTTATTCCTATTATTGGATGATGTCCTACTATTATAATATTTTTAATTGGTTTAATACTTTGATTTTCTTTTATTGCCGTTTGTATTAAATTATTTTGATAATCAATCAATTCTTCACCCGAATCTATTTTTGTGTCTAAAAAAATACTATAACATGGTAAATATTCCGCAACCTTCTCCCTATACATACTAGTGTCAATCATAAGTAATAAAGTATCATTTGTTAACATTTCTGCTTTAAATAAAAACAAATCTATATTATTTTTATGTTGCATCACAGTCCTTAAAGTATAACATGGGTTTTCTTCGGGAGTATTTATATTATCTACAAATATTGTGGTTTTTTTACCATTCGTTTCCAAGTCATGATTTCCAAGTATCATATTAATTTCTATATTGTTTGGTAGACTTTCCAATCCATCTATTAGTTTTTGCGTATGAATAATTTTTGTTTCTTGTTTTTCTCCAGTATTAGATATTGTTGCTGTTTTCTCTGAATAATAATTATCACCTGCTACAACTATAAATTGTGGTTTCGTAACCGGGTCCTTAATATAAAGGTTAAGCTTACTCATTACTTGTTTCATATTGCCTAACATTTCTCCTTTTTTATTTGTATTTGTATTGTTCCAACAACCAAATAGTAAAAACTTCTTTCTCGTTTCCATTAATTTATAAGTATATTAAATAATTAAATAATTATATAATGTATACAAA
>Ga0209358_10000465_pt1 | contig 35325 bp, 32 predicted proteins | sample LauGreFa1BDMLBSN_2_FD_187574 | JGI IMG/M metagenome (GOLD analysis project Ga0209358, IMG submission 187574) | Freshwater lake microbial communities from Lake Michigan, USA - Fa13.BD.MLB.SN (SPAdes) (version 2) | ecosystem: Environmental > Aquatic > Freshwater > Lake | place: Lake Michigan, USA... | reverse complement strand
TTTTTCTAGTGAACCTGGATCTGGAAACACTGGAGCAGCTGGAGGAACCTGTGCGATTACAACTAATACAACAAGTTGGAATTCCAGTTCAAATTATACTTTTGTTAATGGAGCCAAGGGAGGTAATGCTAATGTTTCAGGTATTTCAAGTGGTAAAACAACTAGTGGTAGTGGGGCTATATATAGAAGTAGTGGCACATATGGTGTTAATGATATAGCTAGAGCAGGACCATCATCAAGTTTTAGTCTAGGAAATATAACAGCTAATAGTCAAGGTGGTGGAAGAAGTCCAACATTGCCTTCTGGTTATGGTGCTGGCGGAGCATCTACCCCTCCTAATTATCCGGGGACAGGAGGAACACCTTCAAATTATAGAGATGGAAAATCGGGTTGTTGTATTATTCTTTTAACTTAAATAAAATAAATTTAAACATATTATACTTAATACTATAATATGCTTTCAAAAATAAGCGAATTTGCCAATAATAAAGATAACCAAGAGCGTTTAAACTGGGACGAATACTTTATGTCTATTGCCCTACTTGCATCATGTAGGTCTCCTTGTGAACGATTGCACGTCGGTTCTACCATAGTAAAAAATAATCGTATCATTTCAATGGGTTACAATGGTTACATACCTGGAGCTCCACATGTAAGTCGTGTCCAAGACAATCACGAACAATCTATTATTCACAGCGAAATCAATGCGATTACCGATTGTGCAAAACGAGGCGTATCTTTAGAAGGTGCCAAAATATATATAACGCATTATCCATGTGTAAATTGTTTTCGTTCTATAGCGGCATGTAACATTAAAGAAATATATTATCACAATGATTACAATAATAATCCAATTGTTCAAGAATTGGCAACAGACTCTGCTATAACAATTAAAAAGTTTTAGAGTTTTCACCTTTTTTCATTTAATACGTATAAATTTATATTAAAAAATAATTTTATTTATTATATATGCCTTTTATTACTTTTATTTATAAAGTTGGAAAAAAATCTAAGACATATTATGGAAAATATTGTTTTAATTATATTTCAGATGATCATGAAGGTTTAGATAATGAAGTTGAATATATTTTGAAACAAAGCTTAAATCAGTATAGAAAAAAAAATAATATTGAGGAAATAAAATCAAAACTTATAATTGGGATATTATCATTTTCATCAAATGAAAGCATCCCAACATATTCCACAAATAATGAAATAAAATGTTTTGATTTTTATAAAAATGATGATGAGAAAATATACATTAATGGAAAATTGATATAAAATGTGTGTATTACAAGTTTACGAAATGCCCATTATTTATAATCAATATTATTATAAATAATATAAATATTATACATCGTATAAATACAATGGAAATATATACCCACAATTTAAAAATTATTTTAGTTGATGGTAGTGGAAATATTATATTAGACGATAAATTTCTGGACGAAATTAAAAATACATTATGTCAGTTAAATACAAAAAAAGTTATATGGAATGGTAAAAATATAGATATAACAATTAGATGGCACAGAAAAGAACTAAATAATATAGAAAAACAATTTATAGGTGATTTATATTCAATTCCTGCATACAATTTTGATAGTATTATTGTAAATCATACAAACCAAATTATTTCAAACATAAATAATAAATCAAATTATAATATTAAATTTTATATATCTAGACTTATTGGAGATAAAACTATTTGTAGAGATTCATGTGGTGTAGTATAATTAATAATTTAACTAAACTACTTTATAAAGTAAATGAAATTAACAAATAGTTTGAATTTTTATATTTATATTTTTTTTATATAATAAAATGGGCATTTTGTAAACTAATAAAATGTAATGTTTATACATTTACATTATTATTTTTAATTTTACCAGGACATTTATCACCATAACATTTATTTTGATAATAATAATAGTCTAAATTAATAGTTTTTCCATTATTATTTGTATTAAAAGTAGGGCCATCCGCATTTCCTGCTAGACATTTTTGTTCACTTGTTAAAACACAACACGAAGTAGCATTACAATTTTTTCTCGTTAATTTACCACATTGTGTGTTCAAATCACCGCTAGATCCTTTATAAGATTCACAAAAAGCATCTGCTCCTGTGATAATATTTTGTTCCAGTCCTTCAATAGTCGATTTTTGAAATACTTTTTTGTAGTAATTCCCCGTCTTAAAATTTATGGCATCTAGAATAAATAATATAAAAGCAAATACAAATAAAATGATTAAAACATTTAGAGAATATTTTATTATATTTTTATTCATTTAATATAATAAAAGTAAATATTTTATATGTATAATTTATAATATGTCAAAATCGCGTAAACATAATAAAAGAATGACAAAGTCAAGCAGAAAATCAAAAAAAATGTATATGTCAAGAAGAAAACCAGATATGATAAAAAATACAGCTGATACTGCTTTATATGGTATTAAAACAATTGGAAATGTAACTAAAAATGTAGTTTCTAAATCAGCCCCTATTGTTGAAAAAGGAGTTACCTCTGTTTATGGAACAATGGCAACAGGATTTGATTTAGGTGTAAAGGGTGCTAAAAGTGCGGTAACATCTATTGCACATTTGAGAGAAAAAAAGCGATCAAATCGTAAAACACATAGAACATATTAAATTTCCTGTATTTTAAATCCTTTGGTTGTTTTAACACGTTTATGTTTAACATTTTTTTTATGAAAATCATGATGACAACCTTCACATAATGTCATTAAATTAGCCAATTTATTTTTATGAAAAACATTATCTTTATTATTAATAATTCCATCATCATTTGCGTCATTTTGATGTTGTAAATGATGTACTTCTGTACCCATATTTTTTCCGCATTTTTCACAAAGATTAATAATCTTTTTTGAGTTATAATGAGAACCTTTGAGAGAAAGTAAACTAGCGGAATCAGGGTTATATTTCATTCTTATATTATATGCTGCTTCTAGAAAATCATTGGGTAAACTTAGTGATTTACAAACTTCTAATCCATATAAATTATTACCAGGCCCATCACGTAATTTGCGATCATAAATAAGCATGTCCTTTTCTTTATCGTATACAACTGCCATATGTTTAAGGGAAACATTTTCTAAACTAGTAATTTCATCATAATTAACTATTTCGTGTAAATGTGTAGCAAATATAAAACTACTTTTACACTGATACAATCTTTGAATACCTGCGACAAAAATACTAATCGCGGATGTATTTTCAGTACCAGAACATAACTCATCACCTAAAATTAAACTATTTGGATCCGCAAGTCGTAATATAGTGCGCAGCTCCGACATTTCAACAGCAAAGGTTGACAACCCTTTAAAAATATTATCGTTACCAAGAATACGTGTAAAAATATATTTATAAGGAAAATATTGAAAAGAAGAACAAGGAACAAATAGTCCTGATTGAGCCATGATGAGAGAAATACCTAATGCTCTAATTAAACTTGTTTTCCCAACCGCATTTGTTCCATATAAAAGCAATCCATCGTTTTTTCCATTACCCAAAACAATATCATTTGTAACATATAATTCATTATTTTGTAGTTGTTCAATTAAACAATGACGTAAATTTTTGGCATCGACAAAAGATTTATCCGCTTGAACTATATTTGGTTTACAATAATTATATTTTTTAGCAATAGTACACTTAGCATAAAGAATATCAATTAATGTAATAAAATTAATAATAGATTCTAATTTTTGCTGATAACACTCAAAATTAGTAACAAACTTATTAAATACTAATAAAATCAAGTCTTTCATTGAAATCCGAATAGATGATATATTTTTACACAAACTATTTATTTGTTCATCGTCAATAGAATTATTGGTTGATGTTTGTTTTACAAAATTGAATTGTTTTTTAGAAACATTCAAGTCAAATGTTTTTTTATTATTTGTTATATCAAAATTTAATTTTACAATTGTATTTGTAGAAGGCAACGCATCTTCCAAAAGCTTACAGCGCCGTGAGGTACAAATAAGACTATAATTATTTTTTTCAGTTTCATGAATCTTTACATAATCTGTTGTTTTCCCTTTTTTTTCTTTATTTTCAATAATTCCACTTAAATATTCTCTAATAGATTCTAATTTTAGTTCTGATTCTTTTAATGTATCTGTTTTTTTATCTAATTCCACATCAACATTTCTTTGAATAAAATTAGTTTCAAAATTTTGTATTTGATCAATATCTTTGGCTAATTCCAAAAATATATTTTGACTAATAAAGCTTGTTAATTCATCACAATAATTTCTTATATTTAAAATATTCTTTTCAAAAATACTTAAATAATCTATTAAAAATGAATCTTCTGATATTTTATCATAAATTTTTGCAATTAACAAAATATTATTATAAAGAGTATAAAAGGACTTGGGAGAAATTTTTTTAAGAAATATTTGTCTTTCATTTTTTGATATATCTTTAATACAAGAAAGATTCGTTTTTAAAAAACTATTATATTTTTCATCTGATAAATACGTGATAAAATATTCAGTAATATTATATTCACGTTGAAGATATTCTATATTTGTTGTGGGGTTTAAAAAATTATATGTAAATTTACGTTTTCCCATTGGCGTCAAACAAACATTCAACATTTTTAAAACAGACGAATATTTTCCATTATAATTGCTGTCATCAATTACATTTAATTGTTTTAAAGAATGATTTGCTAAAATTAATCTATCGGAACAATTTTCAAAAATAGGTTCAGTTATTTTATTAACCAAATAAGGGTTGTGTTGATAAACAAAATCTAATAAGTAACAAAAGGATTGAGCGGCAATATTATTGTCATAAAAATTTTGATAAAACACATCAAAGTCATTAATTTGGTAGAATTTATTTAGAATCTCCTTTTGATATGTTTGTTTTTCACAATTTTTAACTCTTAATACCTTTTGTGTTTGTAGATTTGTTTCACTTGTAATACATATTTTATGAATTAAATTACATTTAATATCGGCATAACTAATAATATAATCCATTTCTTTTTCATCTGGTAAATTAGAAATAAAAATAACTTCGCTAGGATTATAAATAGAAATAAAACGTTCTAATTCATCATATGTAGTAGGATTATTTAAATATGTCTCTTTAAATTGAAAAATACTAGTTTTTCCAGTAAAAATATCAATATTTGATATACCAACAATAACATATTTGCCTTTCATAAAAACCTTATTCTCTATTAAATCAATCCAAATACATGTTATGTTGTTTGTTAGGTTCTGTGATTCATTTGAAAAATATGTACCTGGAGAGAAAACACCACTGCAACTGCGGGTTGTATTTTTTGCTGCTTCATCTTGAGAATAAACAACTGCTGTAAATCCAGCATCTTGTATTTTTCTTAAATATTTTTCAATCATTATGTCTTTAAACCCAGCCATTAAAATATCATCGGTACCAACACATACATTTTTTTCAACCACATTTAATTCACATATTTGAGAGAAATCATTAATCTTACTACCAGTAATAGTATTTGTATTTTTATTATTTTTAGCATACACTTCAAAAAAACTACCTACTTGCATTAATAAAATTGTATTTTCACCATATTCATCTTGATAACGTTTTGTTAATTCAAAGTATTCTTTTATGAGCGCCATTATATTAAATATATATTTCTCTCTTTAATATATATTTAATTAGTTTATTTTCACATGATAACCCAAGATTTAATAATTATCTAATGTTATAATTCAACAAATTTATCTTCTTTTATAAATACTAATTTTGTTAAAAACATTTTTTTAAGATATTTATACCATTCTTTTGATATTATATTTAAAGTATGATATAAATATTTTATTATTACTAAACCATATGTTGCGTAAAATGGTAAATTTCTTTTACCATTATGTTCATATAATATAGCATCTTTATATTTTTCATCATAAATAGAAAATTCAACATTAACATCGTTTTCTGGCTCTTTATACATAATTTTAAATCCTTCAACTAAACTATTATCATAATTAAGTACCCAAACAATTTTTTTAAAATCATATTTATCTACATTTAAAAATGTTTGTAATTTGGTAATAGTACTTTTAATATTATCAGTAAATAATGCTACATCAATATCACTACTTTTTGGTAAATAATCATTACGTTGAACACTTCCAAAATAAAATATTTTTGTATCTAAAAAAACCTTTATTTTTTCAAAAAATATCTTATTATATTCTGACATTGTATTTTTAGTGATTTCCATATATTAATATATTATAAATATATTATTTTATACTTATTATAGCATTAGGCAATTCTTGTCCTAGATAATTTCCAATTAAAATATTCTTAAAATATTTTAGGGTATCATCTGATAATATATTAAATTTATAATATAACAATTTTAAAATATACAAAACATAAGTAATATAAAAAGGTATATTATTATTATTGTTAACATTATTCATTATTAATGGTTTGTATTTTTTGTCATATAATACTATTTCCAATGATAAATTATTATCAATATCATCATAATTTACTTTATATCCATGAACTAAACTACTTGTTCTAGGTAATTTTTGATAAATCTTCCTAATTTTTGGTATATCTAATATTTGTCTAATTTTTACAATTGTATTTTCAATATTATCACTTATGATCGCAATATCAATATCACTATAATTTTTTAGAAAATCAAAACGTGTAATACTTCCAAAAAAAATAAATTCACAATCAATATAATCTTGAATTTTTTTTAAAAAATAATAGTTTTTTTCAGATATTTTATGTTTTATTTGTTCCATATTAAAATATATTTATATTAAAATTATAGTTCTTTATCATCTTTTATTAAATTATGTATTAATGTATCTGTATTACTATTAGTAATTTCACCTGCTAACATTGATGATTCATATATTTTTCGAATAACATCATTTGGTGCGGTGCTTCCAATTTTAATTAAATTATGGTCTTTTAAATATGATTTGATATCATTAATAGATTTTTTCTTAAGTTCTCTATGAGCAGATAAAACTTGTTTTCTTGTGCCTCTATCTTTTATTAAAACCCCGATTGATTTTTTAATTTTTGATTTACCAAGAGTATATTTACGTCGAATAGTTTTTTTTATGAATTTTTTAGTATGTATTTGTGATTGATTCTCCATGTTATTAATATTTGTACCACCTATATTATTTGTATTGTTTGAATTAGATAAAATTAGAGGATTATTACTTTCTAAACCTTGATTTGTTATTTCTTGTACATCAGGTACAATACTTGAAACTGATGTATTAATTATAATATCATTATTATTACCATTATTACCATTATTTATAACATTTTGTTTTTCTTTAATTTTATTTTTTAAATTATTTAATCTATTCTCTCTTTCATTTGTTTGGGTAGTAATATTTGGTTCAAGCAACGCTACCTTCGGTTCAACCACTAGCGATGAATTAGGTTGTGTATTTGAAATTGTTGTGTCCGATATATTTTTATAAGTTTTATTCCAAACCTTATATGTAGGTTTTACACCATTTTTAAGACATCCATACGGCAAATTATCAACCTTGTAAGGAGTTAAAGTAAATGGTTCTGTAATATAGTTTATTTCGGGTAGAGTATTAACAGGAATTAATTGTTCTTTAAGCTCCTCTGGCAAATCAATATTTACAATTGGTAAATTAGTTGGAGATGATAAAATAGATTGATAATTTTTTAAAGTTCTTCTCTCTAGTTCTTCTTTTCTTTTCTGTTTATTTTTTTCAAATATATCTTTTTGCTCATCAATCTTTTTTTGTTTTGATAAAGTTTGTAAATAATTAATTGAATCATTAAATTCATCTGTATAATTTCCTAAATCACTATCATTTGTGTTTATCTCAGTATTCCCTCCAATATGTTGTTCATTATTTTTTGGTATTTTTTTTTTATTATTTTCTAAATTCTCGGTTTCTTTAATTTTATGTTCTTTAATTCTTTTTAAAAGCTTATTTTTTAAAACATTTGGAGATATTAAAGGAATATTGGTCGGTTTTTGTTTGTTTTCTCTCTTTTTTCTAGTCTTTGAAGAACCTCCAATATTAAACAAATCAGGATTAATATCTATTTTTTTATTTGACATTTGTATTATAATAATAAACAAAAAACTATTTATACAAACAACACATTAAGAATAAATAGAATTATATAGTTGTTTTTTCATAAATTCAGTATCTTTCCTATTTTTTATATCATCATTTTTTAAATATAACTCAAAACCTTTTTCTAAATCCTTAATTGTTATTTTTTTCTTTTCAGATTCGGGTTTACAAAATACACGTTTACTATGAGCTATTTTTGTTTTAGCTAAAATGGTCTCTATATCTCTACCAAAAAATTTAAAATAATCATAATTTTTCTTAAAAAAAATAGATGTATTTTTTGAATCTTCGTTTAATTCCCAACCAATATCATGTACCTTTTTAATAAATATTTTATGTAAATCTTCAGCCGTATAATTGTCTGTTTTAAAACGCCATGTAAATCTTGAATCTAAACCTTGATTATAATTAAAAAAACATTCTTTTAATTCTGATTCATAACCAGCAATAATTACCATTAAATTATCCTTATTATCACTTAATGCTTCACATAATGTGTCAATACATTCTTTTGAAAAACTATCCCTCTTTTCAGGATTGCCTAAAGCATAAGCTTCATCAATAAAAAGAACTCCTCCTAATGATTCTTTAATAACATCACGTGTTTTAATAGCAGTTTGTCCCAAATATCCTGCTATTAAATCACTTCTGGTTACCTTTTTAAAGATTCCTTTGTCTAAAACACCAAGTTTGCTATATATTTTACCCATCATTTTTGCTATTTCTGTCTTACCTGTACCAGGAGGGCCATAAATTACAGTGTGCATAAAATCTCCAGATGTATTTTTATTTTTATGTAACTCTTGGACAAAATATAAAATTTGGTCTACTATATTATTTTTTAAATCAGCCATTCCAATCATATTATTCAATTCTTCTAATGGTTCTTTGATGTTATGTAGTGCTTTCATATTAATATTATAGTTGATTTCAGGATCTAACTTGTATTTTTCAACAAGTTTAAGTATATCACCAATATTATTAATTTCTTCTTCAATAATGATAGTTTCTTTTGGTATAATATTTGTCTTAGCATTTATATTAATATTGACAGGTGATTCTATATTTTTTTGCCCTTTTTCTTTTTTCTTTTTCAAATTGGAAATAATGTTTGTTATATAATTTTTATCTTGATCGTAATCATTAATTATTTCTTTGTATTCATTTGGGTCAACAATATTTATTTGTGACATATAAATATCATTACTTGTTTGCCCTGTAAAACTAGGTGAATTATAATTACTTGAATTAAAATTATTTAATATATTATCAATAACTTTATCTAATTCTAATTTATCTATGGGTGTTTTAATATTTGACTCAACATTTTTTTCAACATTTTTTTCAGGTTCCAAATTGGAAATAAATAAGGTGGTATTTTTATCTAATGTAGTTAAAAATTTATTGTAATTATTAATTCTTGTAGGATCCATTACTTTTTTTCTTTTATTCAACATTATTGTTATTAATATTATCAAAATTCATTTATATCTGTTTGATAATAAATTTATAAAAGCAAAATACATTATATTATTAAACAATTTAAAAATAAATTGAAATATAAAATAACCAAAAAATTAATGGCACATAACAAAATAGATATTTCAAAAATGAGTTTTACAAATAACAACAATACTAATATTAATAATGTATTTGATATTGAGAATGATCAATATATTGAAAAACCTTGGGATATTATTGGTTCATATTTTAAAGGTCAACATTTAGAAAGATTAGTACGACATCAATTAGAATCGTATAATAATTTTGTTGGATACCAAATTATTAAAACGATAGAAATGTTTAATCCTGTTCATATTACTTCAGAACAAGATTACGACCCTGCTTCCAAAAAATTCGCATTAGAAGTTTTTATCACATTTGAAAATTTTAATATTTATAGACCACAAATTCACGAAAATAATGGCGCAATTAAACTCATGTTTCCTCAAGAGGCAAGACTTAGAAACTTTACTTATGCTTCTGCTATGACTATTGATATTAATATAAAATATATTGTGAGAAGTGGAGAAAATCTAGAAAATATTCAAACATTTTATAAAACGATTCCGAAAGTTCATATTGGAAAATTGCCTATTATGTTAAAATCAAATATTTGTGTATTAAACCAATACAAACATTTTGAAAATACACAAACAGGAGAATGTAAATTTGATGCTGGGGGTTATTTTATTATAAATGGTTCTGAGAAAACAGTATTAGGACAAGAGCGTGCAGCAGAAAATCGCGTGTATTGTTTTAATATTTCTAAAAATAATACAAAGTACACATGGAGTGCCGAAATTAAATCAGTACCAGACTTTAAATGTATTTCTCCTAAGCAAATTAATATGATGGTTAGTTCAAAAAATAATGGATTTGGAAATGCAATTTGTCTTCAGATGCCACGTGTAAAACAACCAATTCCTTTATTTATTGTATTTAGAGCGCTGGGTGTAATTTCAGATAAAGATATTTGTGAAAAAATATTATTAGACATTAATAATGATAAAAATAAACAAATGTTAGAGGCACTACAGGCTTCTATTATTGAAGCAAACAAACATTTAACACAAGAAGAGTGTATTAAATACATAACTAGTTTTGTAATGTACACGCCTATAAATATGGATAAAGAGACAGGTATCAAAAAAAAGTTGGAATTCACAATGGACATTTTAAATAATGATTTGTTTCCTCATTGTCATAATTTAACTCAAAAAATATATTTTCTTGGTTATATGACAAACAAATTATTAATGGCTTCATTTGAAATCATAAAGCAAGATGATCGTGATTCATATGTAAATAAACGTGTTGATTTGACTGGAAGTCTTTTAAATAATCTTTTCAGAAATTATTTTAATAAACTTGTCAAAGATATGGAGAAACAAATAATAAGAGAGATAAATACAGGTTCGTGGAAGTCAACTGATGATTATGAAAATATTATTAATTTAACAAATATTTATAAAATTATAAAATCAACAACTATTGAAAATGGAATAAAGAGAGCATTATCAACTGGTGATTTTGGAATAAAACACACAAATTCTAACAAGGTTGGAGTAGCACAAGTGTTAAATAGATTGACATATGTTTCTAGTTTAAGTCATGCTAGAAGAATTTCAACACCTACAGATAAAAGTGGTAAGCTAATTCCTCCTCGTAAATTACATAATACTTGTTGGGGGTTCTTATGTCCTGCTGAGTGTTTTGACCCAGAAACTCAGATTTTGATGTGGGATGGTACTTCTAAGCGTGCTGGAGATATAGTAATTGATGATGTTCTTATTGATGATCTAGGTAATCCAACAAAAGTTCGTACTACATGTTCTGGTTTTAAAAATATGTACGATATTATTCCAGATAAACACAATTTTATGAAACACCGAGTAACTGACAATCATATTTTAACTCTTAAAATACGTGGTCACAAAACTATTAGTGAAATAAATAGAAAAAATAGAAATTATACCCATGTGGTAGAGTTTTTGAATCGCAAAGAAATAAAATTTCAAGAAAAATATTTTAAATCTCTAAAAGAAGCAGAGGACTTTATAAATAGTTTTGATGATGATAATACCTTAGATATTACTATTGAAAATTATCTAAAGCTTGATAAAAGAACAAAAAGCAATTTGGTTTTATTCAAAGTAGAAGGTATTCATTGGACAAAAAAAGAGATTGAAATGGATCCATATTTGCTTGGTATGTGGTTAGGTGATGGTCTTAGCGATGGCTCTGGTTTTGCTTTGAACTATAAAACTGATACAGAGACTTTAGCTTATTGGGAAAATTGGGCTCAAGAAAATGAAGCAATCATTACAAAAGGAAAAAGATATAGTTTTACAATTGTTTCTAAAAAAAATAAAGAAGCCAACTCAAATGGATTATGTAATAGAGTAGAGGAAGCGCCTCTTAAAAAATATCTTCGCAAATATAATCTTTTAAATAATAAACATATTCCAAATGAATATCTTACAAATGATAGAGACACACGATTAAAAGTTTTGGCCGGATTAATAGATACAGATGGTTCAGTTCGTGCTAAAGGTCACGAAATACGTATTTGTCAAGGACCTGCTAATTACAGAATAATTGAAGATGCTTATACATTGGCAATGTCTCTTGGATTTTCATGCGGAGTAAAAGAAGGAAAAAGTCAATGGACTGATGAAAAAACTGGAGATAAAAAATTTAGTACTTACAAAGAATTAACAATTACAGGTTATAAAATTTACGAAATTCCAACACTTCTTCCTCGTAAGAAATTGACTTGTCTAGAAAATGAAACACAAATTCTAAGAAGCAAATCATTTATGTGCAGTAAATTTAGTTTAGTGGAAGTAGGTGTCTGTCCTTATGTTGGATGGCAACTTCATGATAAACGTGGCAGATTTTGCTTGAAAGATGGGTTGATCACACACAATACCCCTGAAGGTCAATCCGTTGGCATTGTAAAAAATCTCAGCTACATGACTCATGCTACTATTTATTCAAACTCACTACCTTTATATGAATATGTTATGCCGAATATAATTAAAATAGATGATGAAAATTTAAATTCTGCTAATATGTATGATAAAGTAAAGGTATTTATTAATGGTTCTTGGGTTGGAATCAGTGATTCACCTCAAGAATTATATTTAATGTTAAAAGATAAAAAATACAAGGGTATTATTAATATTTATACATCAATTATATTTGATTACAGACTAAAAGAAATAAGAGTTTGTAATGATAGTGGAAGGTTAACCAGACCTTTATTAAGAGTAAAAAATAATAATATCTTGTTAACAGATGATATTGTTAATAAATTACATAAATCTGAATTAAATTGGGATAATTTATTAACTAGTAGTAAAATTGATGAAACTGTATTAGAATATATTGACCCGGAAGAACAGAGTTGGGCGATGATTGCGACAAAACCAAAAGATATTATTCAAAAAAATGATAAAATTTATAAATATACACATTGTGAAATACATCCTTCAACTATATTTGGAGTGTTAGCATCATGTATTCCTTTTCCAGAGCATAATCAATCCCCCAGAAATACATATCAATGTGCGCAAAGTAAACAAGCAATGGGTATTTATGTTACAAACTATGAAAACAGAATGGACAAAACAGCATATGTACTTAATTATCCCACAAGACCACTAGTAGATACACGTATTATGAATATGATTCAGTTAAATAAAATTCCATCTGGTACTAATGTAATCGTTGCTATTATGACTCACACTGGTTACAATCAAGAAGATTCATTGCTAATTAATCAAGGTTCAATTGATCGTGGTATGGCGTTAGTAACTGTTTATCATACTGAAAAAGATGAAGACAAACAAAAAATTAATGGAGACGAAGAAATCAGATGTAAGCCAGACGCTAGTAAAACCAAAGGAATGAAATTTGGCAACTATAACAAAGTAAATTCTAAAGGGGTCATTCCTGAAAATACTTTGGTTGAAAATGGTGACATTATTATTTCAAAGGTAACTCCTATTAAAGAAAATAGAAATGACCACACAAAAGTTATTAAGTTTGAAGACCAAAGTAGAAAAATTAAAACTACAGAAGAGACGTATATTGATAAGAATTATATTGATAGAAATGGGGAAGGATATAATTTCGCAAAAGTAAGACTTCGTACTGTGAGAAAACCTGTAATTGGTGATAAGTTCAGCTCAAGGCATGGACAGAAAGGTACAGTAGGTAATATTATTCCAGAGTGTGATATGCCATTCACTAGTTCAGGAGTTAAACCGGATATTATTATTAATCCACATGCTATTCCATCTCGTATGACTATTGGTCAATTAAAAGAAACTCTTTTAGGAAAGGTTTTAGTTGAACTAGGATTATTTGGTGATGGAACCTCATTTGGTGAATTTGATGTGAAAGATATTTGTAAAGAATTATTAAAATTAGGATACGAATCAAATGGAAATGAAATAATGTATAATGGTTTAACTGGCGAACAACATGAATGTAGTGTATTTATTGGTCCTGTATTTTACCAGAGATTAAAACACATGGTTAATGATAAAGCTCATAGTCGTGCGAGCGGGCCAATGGTGAACCTAACTAGACAGCCGGCAGAAGGACGCTCGAGAGATGGAGGGTTAAGGTTTGGCGAAATGGAGAGGGATTGTGCTTGGTATCACACTCCAATTCCCTTAAGTTGTGGACTTAGTGTTGAAATTGGTTCATTAGAAAATTCCAATTTTGATGTATTAGGTTGGGATGAAAAAACTAATAAAATTATTAATTCTAAACAGTTAGGATTTATGTGTAAAGGAGAAAGAGAATGTGTAGATGTTATATTTCAAGATGGACGCAAAATTAGATTTACTAACAATCATAAATTATTAACTTCTGATAACATTTGGTTACCAATTAGTGAATTTAAAATAAATGAAACTAGAATTAAAACAAGTGTTACATATCCACTAATAAAAATACAAGAAGAAATTAATGAATGTAATAGTTGGAATTTAAAAGTAGGAACAATGTTATTAACTACAAATAATTATTTACAAACTTTGGCATTTGTTCGCATTATTGGTTATATGATTGCTGATGGAGGAATTTATTATGACAAAAATAGAAAACATTATAAAGGAGTCATTAATTTAGGACATATGATTGATGTCAATAATATAATTCAAGATATTGAAAAGTTTTGTCAAATAAACCAGAAAAACTTTCTCTATAAAAATTACTATAGTATACGTATTCCAGATGTTCTACTTTACAATATTATTCAGCTTAAAGGTATTATAATTGGAAGAAAAATTAATCAACCTGCTAAATTACCAGAGTTTATTCTTGACTCTAGCTGTCCTAAACCAATTGTTCGTGAATTTTTAGCAGCAATGTTTGGAGCTGATGGGCATACTTGTCATTTAGGTTTACATAGGGGTAAAAGAGATGTTTTAACATCTATATCCTTTTCAAAAACAAGGACAACAACCCATTTAGATTCTTTAACACAAATGATGAATGATATTAAACAATTATTTTCAAGATTTGATATTCATAAGATTACTATTCAAAATTTTAAAGAAGCAACTAATTCAAAACAAAAAATTGATAATCCAAAACGCAGTTACCAACTAACTCTTCATTTGGATATTGATGAACTAATTCCATTTCACGAGAAAATTGGTTTCCGCTATTGCTGTCATAAGTCTCAACGATTAGAAGCAGCAGTTTCTTATAAAAGACTTCGTAATGAAGTAGTAAGACAACATAATTGGTTGGTTGCCAAAGTAGACGAACTTACTCATTTCAGTGAAATCAAAAAGGAAAATCCTGATAAAATTGTGCCTACTAAAAAAGCAATTGAACAAGCTGTAAAAGAATTACAATTAACACAGGCTTTAATTCACGAATATGCTATTCCATCTACTCATGATATTACAGACCATTTAGTAAAGGGTACCAAATTTGGAAAATTTACTAGTAAATCATTCCCTACTGCGGAAGAGTATTTGAAAGAAATTGGGGCTCTTGATTGGTTCTTAAACGATGATGTAAATAATAAAATATCTGAGGAAAATATTGATATTGAAGATGAAGAAGAGTCACAAGATATCCAAGATTTGTCTTGTTATGGTGTTAATAGAGAGTGCGATGGTTTGCCAACTATGGAATTAAAAATTATTGATATAAGACCGGCTGGGGTTCATCCTGTTTATGATATTGAAGTAGAAAAAACACATTCGTTTTTGGCAAATGGAATTGTAGCACATAATTGTATGGTTTCACATGGAGCAGCTAGATTTACTAGAGGAAGAATGTATGATGCGTCTGATAAATATTCAGTATTTATTTGTAAAAAATGTGGATTAATCGCATCATATAATGACCAATTACATATTCACCATTGTAGAGTTTGCGATAACCGAGCGGACTTTGCTTATGTAGAAATACCTTATGCTTGTAAACTTTTATTCCAAGAATTGAATACAATGAATATTGCCCCACGCTTAATGACAGAACATTAAATAAATTATATAATTTTACATATTTTATTTAACTACAAAAATTATTATTTTTTATTTGTTATTATTTTTTTACATTTGTCATAATTACAATAAATAAAAATAAACAAAACTTGTTTGTATATATATTATTTGTTTAATATATATATAAAATGAACAATTTATTATTTGTTGGGTTATGTTTTTTAATTTGTTATATTGTTGAAAAAACAACTAATGTAAAACCTACAATTGATTTTGAAAATAAATTTGAATATCTACCAATAATTACTGCAAATATTTATGCGGATTTATTCATTATTTTTGCTACATTTTCACGGATTTATTACAAAATTTTAACTTTAGAAGATTGGTATAAAAAATATAGATTATCTGCCATGATTGCTGATATATTGATTGGTGTTTTATATATTTTATTAGCTAGATATTTGGTGTACACCTTAAAATTAAATATTGGTTTAACAGCATTTGCTTTATTGTGTGTTGTGATTCAAGTAATCTTTGATTTTTTGTTTTATTTACTATTTACTTTAGTGCCATTAGGAACAAATAATATGTTAGATTTTTTTAAAGGTTACGCTAAAGAAGTTGGAGTAAATGCTTTATTTGGAGATAGTGTTTTGGTAATATTAGCTGTAGTGATAAGTGCATTATTAAATACACAAAGTTTTAATACTAATATCGTATTTTTAATTTTAAGTATATATTTAACTCCTTATTTCATTTATATGAGAGATTAAAAATAATAGTAAATAAATTATAAAAAATATTAATGTCTAAACTACACCACGTAATAAATTAATTATGTATGTTGTTGATGCAAATAATAAACCTCCCCATAATGTATCCATAATTAAAGTTATTATAGACCATTTTTTAAACGTGGCATAATTTGTTGTTTCATAAACACCATATATAACTAAACCTAATAAAAATGCTTCATTCACGCTTTTACGCGGCTTTATAATAAAATAATTTAATCCATATATTAAAAATATATAACATAAACCCACTCCTAAAAAGTTCATTTCTATTTTTGAACCTTGAATATCTTCTATTTGTTTATTCAAATAACCTTTCATAACATTTAAATAAATAAAATCAATTGTAATAAATACAATCGCACTTATTAACATCAAAAAATCAAACATTATATATTTTATAAATATTTTTATTTTAATTTTAGAAAACCTATTTTATATTTTATATTATTCTATTATATAAATGTCTGTAGGATTTAATAACCCAATTGGCGGAAGCAATGTCGCATTTAGTATTTTTGCAAAAAGTATTGGTAGCCCTGGAGGAGCAATTCGAGGATATATGCCTCAAACAACACAAAATGTTGATAAAAGATATCCTGAATATGAGCAAATTCGTTTAACTTTAAAAGAAGCTTGGAACACAACTTATCCCAGTCAACTAAGACGTAATAATTTGAAAAAATCAATCACCACTCCTTTTCGTGCTGTTAACAACGCAGGGGATCTTTTGAGTCGTGAAAATTATTCTTGTGGTGGTACATGTCAATCATTTCAAAGCAGACCTGGACTTAAGGGATTAAGCCAACGTTTTGGTTCAATTCAATCTACTTGTGTTCCATCCGCAGTTTATAGCAATCTTCAATTGCTTGATAATATTCCTGCTGCTGCTTGCAATGTTAAATATGTGTATGATAGTTCTAATTATACTACATATTTGAAACAAAGAGCTGTTAATAAAAACTATAATGATTTTTCATATGGTGGTGATGATTATAAATCTAGTCAATCTGCTCAAAGAGCTATTAGAAGATATTAAATTCAACCTTTTATAACTCAGTAAAAAAGATTCATACAAAATATACTAATAAATTTATGGTAATTTTCTCATATAAATAAACATAATTGATAACTAATTTTATTTTTTTCTATTTGTTTTTCTTTTTCTTTTTGTTTTTCTTTTTTTATTTGTTTTTCTTTTTTTATTTGTTTTTCTTTTTCCACCTCTAATTTTTAATAGCTTTGAATGTAATTCATTTAGTTGGTCTTCAATTCGTGGATATTCCATTAATTTAGATATTACATCTGATTTAGTACCTTTATATGTAACATCAATATCTGTTTTTTTTAAACCAAGTTTTAATGCCAACCTACCATTGGTTGGTTTACCACTTTGTTCAGCTATTTCATCAGTTACAATATATTTAATAGTAGGATATATCTGAAATAACTCTTGTAATAATACATATTGCATTATTGAATTTATACGCATACCATTAAAATTTTGCGGAACACATAATAATAATAATTTTACATCAATATTATCTGGTTCATCATGATCAAATATTAGTTTATATGCAATATATCCTAATAAATATTTTTGTTTTGTGGTATTATTTGTATAAATTAAATAACATGATAGAGATGTTTTTAATATTTCATCATTGCTATAATTTTCAAGTGGTCCAGTACAAATTTTGTTATTTATATTTATTATATCATCAAAATTAAGGTCATTTGTTTTATTACTAAATAAAAATGAAAATAAATCATCATTTATACTATAATCTTTTTGAGATATATCCTTAATATCTACTTTTGGTCGTGGTTGTGATATTAGAGGGCGCGAATCATCATCTTCATCATCAGAGTTATAAGGCTCAATGGAATAGTCAGAATCTTCCTCATAATCAAAATCTTCCTCATCACTCATTTATAATATAATATTATATATGAAGAAAAAACCAACAAGACAAATTAATACGATTATTCCCAATCAACATATAAACAACACAACTATTTCTAATTTAAATACTATTTTTAAATGTACAAGGTGTAATAAATATAATAATGTATTTCAACCTCCTGTTCAATCTTGTATTTTTTGTGGAAATCCAAATTATGTTAAATAATTTAGCTATTTTAATAAAATATTTGCGTATTTTATAATGGCACTACCAATATTTTATACATTAAATAGTCAACGTGAACTACATACGATGTCAAAATTTGGATCTCTTGGTTATAAATTTGATAGTAATTCAAATGCTACATCACCACAAGAAGCATTTAATAAAGCAAAATTATTTGCTAAGAGTAAAGGTTATGTTATTGATGGTAATGGTATTGAAGCTTTAGAAAATAAAAAAAAATATTATGTTATTCCTTTTAAATCACAAGGTGTCCTTTCTCAAGGTTCGCAAGGGCTCACAACACAAAGGTTAACACAAGGTTTTCAAGATACCAAACAAGGTTTAATGCAAGGATTCCAACGTTTTAAAGCTGGAAAAAGAAGAACCCGTAAAAATAAAACACACAGAAATAAATCTCGTAGAAATAAATCTCGTAAACATAGAAAATAATGAAAAAAAATTGAGATCAAATATTTGTTTATTAATTATATTAAATAATAAACAAAATGGATATCAGAGAATTCTTTGCTGGCAAAAAAACTAAGTTAATTATTGAGGATGATGACAACGAAGTACAAAATTTATTGGAAACATATAAAAATTGTGACTTTATTCCAAATAATATTATACAAAAAATATTATCAACACTTATTCCAAGAGCAGAAATAATTCATACATATTCAGAACGACATTTTATACTTAAGATAAAAGTGAACGATTTATTAAATACATCTATTACAAATTGGAAATATAATCGACCGCCTGATATGGTAAGATGTGCTGACATATCAAAATATATTTATCTATCTAAATCACCACTAGACACTATGCTATATTTAAATTTTAATAATAAAACAAAATCATTTGATGTGTTAGATGGTATTCATCGTTATACTTCGCTTAAAATAATTAAAGAGAAAAATAGTTCTTTGGATTTTATTACGCCAAGTGATTATGGTAACAATAATGATGCAAGTTGGTTGTATGAATCTTATATTATTTTAAATATGAGATTTAATTCTACAGAAGGAGAGCTAATAGAATTATTTAAAACATTAAATAAAAGTACACCTATCCCAGATTTATATATTAAAGATGTAGTAAAGGAAAAAAGAGACATTATTGAAAATGTAGCAAATAACTGGCAAGTTAAATACAAAACTCATTTCTCCTCAAATAATAAACCAAAAAAACCAAATATTAATCGTGATAGGTTTATTGATTTATTGGAAGAAATTTATAATAAATATAATATTAATGAAAATAATAAATCTGTTTTGGAAGAAGTACTAGAGAGAGCTAATTGGAATATATCTAATAATATTCCTTCTAAACTATCACAAACTATTATTGATAAATGTCAAACTACAGGATGTTGGTTATTTATTTATTCTGATGATAAAATATTAAAAAATGTATAAATTTTATAAAATATCATTAATATTGTATTTATTATAAATTTAATAAAAATATTTTTTTACTTTTTACAATAAAATAAAATAAAAAAAGTATATATAAATGACAACTCCATATGCAGTATCTAGAAATATCGGTTCTATGTCCTATAATAATTATATAAATGCTCCTATTACTGGACCATTAAGCACAAATCAAACACCTTGTCAAATACCATATCATAGTTATGGAACATTAGCAGGAATAAGACCAACCCCGCCACAATTTTATCCATCTCAAGAACCAGTTTATGCCGAAATGAATACAAATGCCAGACATCAGTATTTAAGAACATCTGTTAATAATCAAGCACTACAACAACAAATAGCTTTAGCAAAAGCTTCAACCCCGTTAAGTTATGTTGTTCAATCATCTCAAAGACAAATTCCTGTATCTACTCACACTAATTATATTCCTCCTATTCAATCGTCTATGTATGTAAATATTTTAAAAAGCAATGCGGTTGGTCAAACTGCTTATAAGGTAAATTTACCAAATAATGTTCCTACATCAACAAAAAATTATATGCCAAGTAGTACCAGAAGTAGTTTGAGACGAGCGCGTTCAGGTGGTTGTACTGCACCAAAAAAGAAGGGTTCTATTTATAACACAAGTTTATCAAATGGACAAGTTTGCGCATGGGGAGCAATTGCCAGACAAAATTATTAATTTTTTATTTAATAAAAATTTTATATACATAAATAATATAATGAATAAATATTTAGTAGAGTTTTTAGGAACTATGTTCTTAATGTTTGTTATATTTGCTACTGGTCATTGGTTGGCTATTGGAGCAGCTTTAGCTATTGTTGTTTTTATAGGCGGACCTATTTCAGGAGGCGCTTATAACCCTGCTGTTGCCATATCACTATATAATGCCGGTAAATTAGCAAAATCAGATGTATTACCATATATTATTGTTCAAGTATTAGGTGCTTTATCAGGATTTTATGCCTATAAAAAATTTGTTAATAAGGGTTAAATAATTAACTTATAATATAATTTCTTCTATTATATTATAAATGACAAAAAGTTATAAAAAAGGTAAAAGAGGAGGGTTTCTTGGTATGGAAACTAGTAGTTTAAATCCTATGAATTGGTTTGGTAAAAAAGAACCATCTTATTCTTCATCATCATATTCTTCACCAACAAGACAATTATCATCATATTTGCCAACATCTTTACAACAATCATCGACAACACAAACATATTATGGCGGAAAAAGAAGACGTTCTAAACGTGGTGGAAGTTATTCTCCAAATATGTCACTCAATAATTTAGCTTCTAGTGCTTCTCCTATTTCTGGTATTCAAACAGTTAAAGCACAAACATGGGTTGGCGGAAAAACAAAAAAACGTCGTAATGGTAGACGTAACAAATCACGCAAACATCATTAAACTTTATTTGAATAATATTTAATTTTATAAAATATAAAAATTAAATATTATTTAAGTTTGTATCAACATCTTTAATTTCTACTTCTTTTTCAGAATTATTATTTTTTATTTTTTGAAATTGTGATTTATATTTGTTAGTATAATTTCTATATTCATTAAAAAAATTCATTAACAAAGATATAATACTTATAATAGCAGTAGAAATAGTAAGAATATCTAATCGAGAAAAATTATTTATATTATTATCATTAGATAAAATTGTTGAACTAATTGTAAAATAAGGAGCTAAATTTTCAGGTGTAGATATAGGACCAGATATAGATGTAGTTGTCCATTTATATTCACCAGATGGATAACAATATTGAATAGTTGGAGCATAATATTTTGTATCTACTTGATGTGACGATGGAAATGTAATCCAAAACCAAAATAGTTCATTAAAATCATTTGGTATATTATTTGATATTTGGTCGCTATGCCATGTTATATTTGAAAAAAAACTAGTAGAGGTTTCATATGTATTTATATTAGTTGTCCAACCTTGCTTAAATTCTGGTTTTATAATGAAACTATCAGGAAAAATAGTTTCAATCATATTTGTTGAATTCTCAAAACACGAATGTGAAATTTTTAATGCAACTCTTTTTGATGAAGTTGTATATGGTAAATTATTTGGGTAAAAACTTATATCACTCAATGGTTCTATAGAGTTTGGTACAAGATTAATTAAAATGCTATATAGTTTAAAAAACATTATATATATAAATAATATTTATAATTTTATATCATTTATATAATTTTATATGTTAACACTTTTTATTTTGATTTTTCCATAAAACGATTTAAAATATACACACCAACAAATGCCAATCCAGCAAAATATAATTGCGCTACAATGTCATCCGGCATTTCTACTTGTGAAGCATTTGCGGAAACACCGGTTTGAAATGTTTCTTTACATTTATCATTATTAATAGGATTTTTTTTATTTGAAAAACTACATGGATCCATATTTTTTATATCAGTAGTTGTGACAAAATGTGTTTCACTTGATTTATTATTATTTACATCAATTGTTTGCATAGTCAATTCTTGACAAGGTGGGGTTGCTCCAGATAAAAATGATTGTAAAATAGCAAAGGGGTTTAACACGTTCAAATTACCCATGGCACCTGGTATTAATCCTTTGAATTCAGAAAAATTTACACCTAGCCCACTAGATATAAAAGGAATATTTCCTTGTGCCACATTATTAACATAAATATATCTATCAACTTGATTGTTAGTAACCTTATCAACACATTTACCTCCGGTCTTTAAAAAAAATTTATTTCCTAAAGGACCTCCTGTTGCAGATGCTTTACTTTTTCCCGTAACAAGAACTTCAACATAGTCAATTAATCCATCAATATTTTTACTCATTTGTTTTATTGTTCCCTTATCACTCATACCAATTTGAGAAGGTGTTTTTATATTTTTATAGTATGGATAGCTTGGTCCTAATAATTTGTCTTGAACACCTTGAGCATTTTGCAATACATCTTGAAATACATTAGACATTATATTAAATTATATAGATATATTTTTTTACTTAAATAAAATATTATGTTTTATACATTTGTTATTATTATTCAGTAGTACCTGATATTTCAGGTTCTTTACCACCAGTCATTTGACTAGCATATTCTTTTTGAGCCTGAACTAAATCGCTAACTTGTTGTTGTAAACTAGCAACATTACCACTTAAATCTTGTACTTGTTTATTTATTCCCAGCATTTTATCTAATTGTCCTTTTAATACAATAATATTGCCAGCATTTTGTTGAGCTAATATTAGAGCATTATTTGGTTTATTTTTATCGTAATCTTTGTACTTTGTATCATTATTTTTATTTTTATTATTATTAGTATAACCCTCTATCATATTCTCAAAATATGCTAAAAATAATTGATAAAAAATCAATAGAATAAAAAATATTATTAATAAGTTTATCAAGGTCAACATTAATATAATATAAGATTAGTTTTATTTTCTTTAATAATATTATAAATGTCAACAGCTTATTATCCACAAGGAATGAGAGCCATGCCGGCATCAGGATATAATCATAAAAGTACATATTTTTCTAAACAATATTTGCCTTGGAAAGGAACTGGAATCGGAAGCAATCCTGTTGGAACAGCTCCAGGACATATTAGACCTTTAACAAATAATGACCCTGGTAATGTATTTCAAACAGGTTTTGGATTGGCAAGACCAATTAAACATTTTAGAAAGGGTCGGGTTATTCCAGTTCAACCAATAGAAGCAAATAACTTAATAGGAAAAGATCCTCATAATAATTTGATTAATGTTGATATTAATGAAGCAGGATTAATTAACTACAACATGAATCGATTTGTCGCATCTAGTAAAGGTTCATCATTAGGAGGTGGCGCGGGTGGTCGTGGATTGCTTAATGAAATGCTTGATAATCCAGGTAGTTTTATTGTTAAAGAAAACACATTAAATACAAATGGTCAATTCAATGATTTACAACAAGATTGTAAGACTTGTGAAGGAGTCGGTATTATTTCTTCTTATTACCCAAATAATACTTATTTGACTGAAAATCCAGAACCAATAGTAGAAAATCCTGTTTTATGTTGTAATCAACAATATAAAGCTAAAAGAAGAGCTATTTATGCCAGTACCAATTTAAAGAAAAATTATTATACATCTCATATACAATATTTACAAAACAGATGTAAAACATATGATCAAAAGGCATTCAATTTTCAACAACCATTACCTGTTGTAATTAATGATTATTTATTACAATCCGGTGTCACTCCTTCTGAAATAGCGTCCGCTAAACCAGGAAGTGCTATTGCGACTTCTAATACATATGTGGCAAATTGTTATCCAAATGCAGAAATTTATGATGCTACAGAAGACGCATTAGTTATCAAATTATTAACTATTTTACAAAATATGGGTATATTAACACCAGAACAAGTAATAGCTTATGAAGCTCTAAAAAATGCTTATAATTTTGATACCTTGTTTAATTATTTGAATTCTTTGCCAGAACAAAGTAAAATAAGAGCTATTGCTGAATTTAATGCGTTTATTAGTAATCCATATTGGGGGGTTCCATTTGCTGGTCCATCTAATCCAAATGGTTGTAAGCTTACTGTATATAAACCAAATAATCCCCAATTTGCTATACAAGGTGCGGTGGATAGTTCTACAAGAATGTTGAAATTAAATGTGGATACTATTACAACAAATTCAGCTTCTATTAATAATCAAAATACTTTTGTTAATTATGCAAAAAATAAAGTACCTGGTTGTAATACTCCTAGTATATTTAAATTTCAAAATAAAAAATCATGTTATTATAATTCTTTACCTCAGTATCAAGTTCCAGCATCTCAACCAAGTCCCTATCGTTATTTTCCTGGAACCATTAGTAGTTCTAATCATTTCTCTCAATCACCAAATACGTATAATACAACATCAGGAACAGCTGCTTACAAATAAAATATAATAATTCTTTTATAAATATTAATAATTAATAATAAAAATTATTAATATTTATAAACATAATAAAAAGAAAATATTAAGGTATGTTATAATATGTCAAAACTTTTCTTTTTATTGGCAACATTATTTTCCGTAAATAATGCCGAAAATAATATTCATAATCGTGATTTTTATGAGGAACAATTTGTAAACTGGATTTCTCAATATAAAATGAATATTAATATTAAGGATGGATCTAAATTTGTTCATATGTTAACCAACTTTGCAAATAATCATGATATGATTGAGTTACATAATGCAAATAAAGACAATACATATCAATTAGGCCATAATCAATTTTCTCATATGAATTTTGATGAATTTAAAGAGTACATTCATCTTGGTTTAAATATTCCTGCTTATGAAACGAACGCTAGAAATGTACTTGAAGCAAATCAAAATTTTACTGCTCTTCCTGCCAGTGTTGATTGGTCAACAAAAGGAGCCGTTACTGGTGTAAAAGACCAAGGGAATTGTGGCTCGTGTTGGTCTTTTTCTGCGACTGGAGCTCTAGAGGGTGCTTACAAAATTAAATATGGTACTCTTGTTTCTTTTTCAGAGCAAAATTTAGTATCTTGCGATACTATTGACTCTGCTTGTAATGGAGGTCTAATGGATAATGCTTTCACATGGACAAAGACAAATGGTGGTTTATGTACAGAGGCTGATTATCCTTATACATCTGGAACTACTGGTCAAAAGGGTACTTGTCTTACTTCATGTACAAAAAATACCGGTGTTGCTCCTAAGTCTTTTACTGATGTCGCTAAAAATTCTGATTCCGCATTGATGACTGCTCTAGTACAACAACCTGTTTCCGTAGCTATTCAAGCAAATCAACCTGCTTTCCAATTATACAAGAGTGGTGTTTTAACTGGAACTTGTGGAAGCAATTTGGACCATGGTGTGTTGGCAGTTGGTTATGGAACATGGAGTGATGGAACAGATTATTACAAAGTTAAAAATAGTTGGGGTACATCTTGGGGAATGAGTGGATATATTCTTATTCAAAGAGGTAATCCTCAAAGATGTGGCGAATGTGGAATTTTGTGTGGTCCTCCTAGTTACCCAAATCTTTAATTCAACTCTTTAAATAATAAAATTTTTAAAAATATTTTATTATTTCAGTTAAAATAAAATCCAAAAAACATTGAAAATAAGTTCTTTAAGCTACTTTGGGAAATTATTATTTAATTTTATCGAATATTTTTTTCCAAGACTTTTTTCAGAATTTTGTTTTTGGACATTTATTTTTGTCCATTTTTGAAAAATAGAAATATATCTTGGAATTTCAAAAAATGAAAATCTGTGAGACCATAAAAAAAATTAGCGTGCGGTAGTTGAAACAAGTTTTTCAAATTTGTGACGATAAAATTTTTTAATTTTATATATAAAATTAAAAAAGAATTTAGGTATTTTTAATAATAACAATATATACAACATAAATGGCAACAAAAAAGTCTGAAAAGTCTGAATTGTCTGACATATTATTTTATTGTGAATTATGTGATTATAAATGCTTTAGAAAATATGATTTTAACAAACATATAATGACAGCAAAACATAAAAAACAACAACAATCAACAGAAAAGTCTGAAAAGTCTGAAAAGTCTGAAAATAAATTTGCTTGTGTAAATTGTAAAAAAGAATTTAAAGATAGAACTGGTCACTGGAGACATAAAAAAAAATGTGTAATACAAAAATATGAAAATACAGAAGTTGAAAATGTTTATGAATTATTAAATAATATAACACCTGGTATAATATTAAATGTTATACAACAAAATCAAGAATTTAAAAATATACTGATTGAACAAAATAAACAAAATTTTGAATTACAAAAACAAAATAATGAATTACAAAAACAAATATTTGAAGTAATCAAAAATGGTACACATAATAATAACAATAATAATACTAATTCGCATAATAAAACATTTAATTTACAATTCTTTTTAAATGAGACTTGTAAAGATGCAATGAATATAATGGATTTTGTAGATTCGATAAAAATACAGCTTTCAGATTTAGAAAATGTTGGAAAAATTGGTTATGTGGAAGGTATTTCTAGTATTATTGTTAAAAATCTAAATTCATTAGATGAAACTAAAAGACCAGTTCATTGTACGGATTCAAAGAGAGAAGTAATGTATGTAAAAGATGAAGATAAATGGGAAAAAGAAAATGAAGAAAAACTTAAGTTAAGAAAGGCAATTAAACATGTTGCATATAAAAATACAAAAATGCTAGGTGAATTTAGAACGAAGAATCCAGATTGTTTAAAAAGTACTTCAAAAATGTCAGATAAATATAATAAATTAGTGATGGAAGCCATGGGAGGAAAAGGGGATAATGATTTGGAAAAAGAAGATAAAATAATTAGAAATATTGCAAAAGAGGTTACTATTGACAGCAAAGCATAGTAAATAATAGTTTTTAGTTTAAACATAAATATTATAATTTTTATATATGTATATGTATTTTTTAGTTGACAATAAAAATAAAATAATATTTGGTTTTTCAGGCAAATGTGGTTCTACACATATAAAAAATATTTTTTGGTTTTTACAAACAAATGATATAAATGTAACTTATGATCGTTTTATTAATAATCCTTTACCTAATGATATTAAAGATTATATAACAATAATGATTATAAGAAATCCATATAAAAGAATTATATCAGGGTTTTTAGATAAATATAGACAAAATGGTGAATTTATAAATAAATGGAATCATGATAATATTACATTTTCTATGTTTGTAAATGAGTTGGAAAAAAATAATTGGGATGTACTTAGTAAAATGCATTTTTTACCACAAACACTAGAAGGTTTTGATATGAAAGTATTAAATTCAAAAATTTTAAAAATTTATGATATTAATAATATTGATTATAAATATATTGAAGAATTATATAATCAAAAAATACCAGAAATAATTTTACATAAAAAAAAAGGTCATGAAAGAGAAAAATTTGAGAAAAATTTTGATAATTATGTATATGATTTAAATATGGATGAATACTACTCTTATAATATTGATATAAAATATTTTTATAATGAAGAAATAAAAAATAAAATATTAAAATATTATAATGATGATTTTACATTTTTTTTAAATTATGGTTTTGATTATATAAACACGATATTTTAAAATATAAAATTCATTATATAATATTATTTTTAATATTCTAAAATAATATTATTATATGTCGTCTATATTAATTATATCATCATCTATACAAATATCATCAATATTTATTTGAAGATCTTTATTCTTTGTAGATAAAAATATATTTGTTTTTTCTGTAAAATTGTTATATGGTACTTTAAATTTATCACACCAACTAATAGCTTTCTGTATATTAGATTTTTTAATATTTTCTATTTTTTCATTTCTATTTTTATTTTTTAAAATGTTAATCAATTGATTAAGAGTTTCTAATTGTTGTTGGCCTATTATAATATTTATATCATCCAATTTATTAGTAAAATAGTAAGGAATCTCAATATCTAATATAGATTTAACATTAGTATTATTTAATTTTTGAATAAAATTATTTAATATAGAATAATTATTTTTATAAATTAATATTTTGTCTTCACTAACAACATTAAAATTTTTACATATTATATATTTTTCATATGTAGTAATATTATTAGAATTAGGTTTAATAATATATACCTTTTCAAATAAAGAACACAACAAATATATTAAATCTATAATTGGTTTATGAAAAATACAATCTATTTTTATTATACTTGTACCTGAAAAAGATTGAAATCTATATATTATCATAATACATTTAATCAAATTAATTATATATGAATTCACACTTTTACTAGGAAGATTAAAAAAAAATATATCAAATTTTTTATTATTAATAGTTTTATACATTTCTTTATTAATTTCATTAAAATTTAAGAAAATATCTTCATCAATATAATTTTCTCGTAATAAATTTATACAATGTTTTGAATCATTAAAAAAGGGTGTAATTTGTAATGTTTTAATTGGTTTATTTTTAAATAATTCTAAAATATTAAATGATAAAATTATTTCTAATAAATCATAAAATATATTTGAACCAGGATTAAGTTTACTAACGGGAAAAGTAGAACCAGGTACTTTTGAAAAAATATATTCATATGGATTTACTATTTTAATTAATTCATCATAAGTATTAAATGACGGATCTTTTTCTTGTAAAGAAATTATTTCTATTTGTTTTTTAATATTATCATAATAACTATATAAACTATATGAATTATATAAACAACATTCATTATTATCATTTTGAGGATTGACAATTAAAAAATTATTTATTTTTGGTAATATATAATAGCTCATCTATTAACTATTATATATTATATAATTTTATTTAAGTAATTATTTACAATTTTATTCTTCATCACTATCACTTTCAACAATTATTAACTTTTTTTTATTTTTTAAAGTAGCAGTTGGCTTAATTTTAATACATCTATTTGTTTTTGTATTTAACACCTTACCAGGAGGGCATATCTTTTCCTTTTTTTCTGCTTCTTTTTTATTTGGTTGTTCTACTACAACAACGGGTAGAGGTTCATCAATTGCCTCTGTAGCAGCAACAAGCAATAATTTTTTACTTAATTTACGTACTTTTGGTGCTATTTTTTCTACTTCATCTTTAGCAACTTCAATTGCTTGTCTAGTTTCTCTTACATTTCTAATATTATCAGATTCTTGATACTCGCCTAATTCTAATTCTATCTTTTCAGTATTTACTTCTCTTATTTTTTTATAAACAAAATATCTATTCAAAAATGAAATTTTTCTTTCAAAAGCACTCATATTTGCTGCGTTTTCATAATCTTTTTCCTTGAACCTATTCTTTTGAATTTCATCTAACATATTATTGAATAATTCACTAAACAAACCTGATCCTTCTGGCAATCCCAATGTTTGTGCTTCATCTCTATTAATTATTTTAAACCCATATAGTTCAAAAACACGATTTAAATAATCAAAATTAACCAAAAACTCTTGAATATTTTGATTAATAGACTCTTGATAAACATCAATTCTATAACCTATACTACTAGAGTCATCCTCAAAATTATCAGAACCATAACCTTTAGTGACTTCCCAAATTTTTTTACCATCATCAATAATTTTAATACTCTCACCAGTTTTCACTTTTTTTAACATATTAAATACAAGCTTACCATCGTATGCGGTACCAATAAAATAACCATTTAGTTTAGTACATTCCGCAACATTTCTTAAAAATCCTTGTAATGTATCTGGATTTTCAAAGAAATAATGTAACGCAAATTGACATGATGAAATATTAAATCCATCTTCACCGACACCATATTGTCTTGTAACACCTTTACCAATTTTATCAGCTTCTTTAGGTCCAGTTCCAAAAATAGCAGCAGTAATCTGTTTTGCTTTATCATTTAACATTGCATCTCCTTTTTTAATATTATAAGCACTATTCCCATTAACAAATAAAGCATATGGCATATTTTTGGTTTGTTTTTTCATAGTCAAATATCTAGCACAAGAACCATTTAATCTATTCTCCAAATTATCTTTTGATATATCAATGCCAAAAACAAAAGATAAACGCGAAGCAATCCATTTGGGTAAATCTCCTGCTTTTCCACAAGCATAATCTATTAATGTATCTCCTTGTTTTGACACACTTTTAATTAATAACTTTTTAACATATAAATTATGAAAATTCTTCATTGATTCTGTTTTTAATTTCCCAGATGGTGTATTATAGTAAACGTCTTCACTCACAATAACATCTGGAATATTTTGTCCAGTTCTTATCATATCCTCTGTGATAATTCCGGCTGGATGAATTGATTTCCAATTGCTATTTGCTGTTTCAAATGAATTTCCATATTGTTTTTGTCCTTTTCTGTATTCTGCTGTTTTGTCATGTCTAACTCTTAATGGAACCCATTTCCATCCTTCTTCTTTACTAAAATCATACCTGAATTCTACAATTGTATTATCTTGAAACACTTCATTTTCTTCAGAAAACATTTGTTTAACACCAGAATCATCTTTTTTAAGCATAATTTTACATATTCCTGCGTTTGGATCGTATGGTTCTGTTGGATAAAATCTTCTAGGGACATAATTATTTGAATATCTATCTTCAAAATTATTTTTGAATTCTGGTAATTTATCATCAATAATATCTTGACAAGGATTTATAAACCCATCTTTTTTCTCATCAAACCCGCATCTTAATTCAATTGTTTTATATTCAGTTAATTGTACAGATGAATTTGTATTAATACCATCTTCAAATAAAGGCTTAATTTCATCATCTCCATTTTTATTTTTAATAGTAGTTATTAAGAAATCAATTGTGTTGTAAAATGGCGGTTTCCATTTAAAAGAATAATCCCATGTAATTCTTGTTTTAGGTCCTGCTTCCCCGATTTTATCAGAACCAACTCCAAAATATGCGTGTGTGAAAATTAGACCATCTGTTTCATATTCAAATCTATCTTGTTCCACTTTAGACAAAATTATTTCACAACCATTAAATATTGTTTGTTTATCGCTCATTGGATAAAATTCTTTACTAACAATTCTTATAGGTGATATTAAGTCATCAACTTGTTTAAATTTTTCTAGTATTGATTTAACAGATTTTTCTTCCTTTTCTAATACATTTGTTATTGAAACCGCTTTGATGCTGTTTGTAATATATTGTAATAAATAAAATCTTGTCTTTTCAATATCAGATTTTTTATCTACAAGCATAAATGGAAATGCTCTAACATCCTCTTTTTTATAATAATAAATATCAAAAATAGCATATAAATTAATAAATTTTCCTTGTTTGTCGTGTAAAATTAATTCACCATCTAACAAACAATTAAAACAATCTTTATTTTCAGTTTTTGCGCCTGTAAAAATTACATCCATATTTGAATTAATCAAGAATATTTTCCCTTTGTCATTTATAAACATTAAATGACGATCACCATCTGCTTTTTCAGTAACAATAAATCCTTTTCTAATATTTGGCTGATACGAGTTTTCATCAATAAGAGCTATATTTGTTCTTTGTAATGATTTTGAACTTGGTCCAATGAAATGTTTATTCTCAATTCTTTTGCTTGGATCAAATTGTTCTTTCCAAATCATTCTCATATATGATTCTAAAACTTCTCTTTGTTCTGGATATGAAACAGGATAATTTGTTCCTTGTAATCCACCCAATACATATTTAATTACCTTTCTTAAAGATTCTAAAATGATTGAAGGGTTATTAAATTTAGTACCTGGGCCTATTAATTTATTATCTATTTCTATTTCTATTTGATATATTTCTGGATTATTAAATACATTAGATTCTTGAGTTGTATAAACTCTTTTCATTTGTTCAGTCCATTTTGCACCATCATCTTTATTGCCATTTTTAACAATACTAATATCAACTAGAACTGGATAATCTGGATGTTTAAAAGTGACACGATTTAAATAACGAAATACCTTTTTAGATTTTTGCCAATTTTCCATAATATAATTTTTAATACCTGTTTTAACTTGATCTTCCGTATTAAATGTAACTCTAAAATTAAAATCGTTAAAATCAACTGGGTATACTCTTTCTTTTTCTATTACAGCTATTCTTTTATTTGTAAATGAAACAGACATAATAAAATTTTTATAAATTGTTTTGATATCATTATTTTTACAATACTCTTGAATATTGTATAATCCAGAAATTTCGGTTCTTATATCAGATAATTTAAATTTTCCACTAACTGGGTCAAGAAATTCACAATTAATACGCAAATAATAATTGCCTACATTATCTGTAGTTGTGAACCCAAATGATTTTAATTTTTTAATAACATTATCATAATCATTTCGTGTTAATGGTTTAATACCTTTTGTACCAAATTTAACTTCTAATTCTTTATTTTCTGATAAATTTAACTGGTATGGTTTTGTATCATAAAATTTTCTAACTAAATTATCAAATTGTTTTTGAGGTGGCACTACATTTTTATCCTTTTTTTCTTCAACTATTTGTGGTTGTTGAAATAATTCTTTTGGTACTTCAATTTGTTGTTGTTTATATAATTTATTGGCGTCAGTATTCCAACCTAAACTATCGTCAGAAGAAGGTTTTTTGTCTTTTTCTTTTTCAGATTTGTCAGAAGAAGAAGAAGGTGTTATAGGCCAACCATATTCATCCACTTTGTGAGGTTTGTTTGGGTCATATTTTGCCCATTTACCATCATTCCAACCCATAGGAGATTTTGTGCCTTTTTCTTTTTCAGACTTGTCAGAACTTTCTTTAGGTGGGGTTGGAGGTGGGGTAAGAGGTGGTGTAGGTATAACATTTTTTGGAGGAGTTTCTACAAACATTTTGGCAATTTCCATACCTTCTTCCGTATTTATCCATACACTTTCTTGTGTCACGTTATTATAAAAATAATATTCTTTATATTTTTCAGAATAATGTTTAGTCCAAAGTGGAGGTTCATCTGGAGTGCGAGGTGAAAACCTTCTCCTAGGATTTTTTTTATCTTCTAAACCGGGGTTATTTGTTTTTACAAAATCTGTCATTGTTATATATATTATAAGACTATTTTTAAATTGTTCTTCATTTTTTTTTAAAATTAAAAATATTGAATAATTGCTTCATATAAATCTTTTTTGTTTTTACACTTGTTTGTTTCTTTATTAATAGTATCAATTGCTAATTTATTACACATTTCAACCAATTCTGAAAGTTTATATCCTGTTATTGTTTTTATTGGTTTATCAATATTATCTAATTTATAAAGTGTAGTTTTTATTTGTTCAGCGTTTATAGGATTTATTTCATAACCATATTTATCGTTTTGCAATAAATATATAATATGTAATTCATTACTATCATTCATTAGTAGTTCATAATATGTTTTATTTTTTACAAATAATACATTTAAATTTTCAATAGCACATAAAGTTAAAAATGTTTTGACATCCAATAGTTTTTCATTTGCTAAATTATTTTCAACATGAGTTAGTGTAGCAAATTTATATGTCTTAACAATTTGTTTTTCTTTTCTAATTTTTTCAACATATTCAATTTTGTGTTTTTTTTCTGTAAGTATATTTTTGTGTTCAAGTACTTCATATTTTGAATCTCCATATTTCATAATATAAAAACACCAAAACAATGTGTCTTTTTCTATTGGTATAAAAATAGTATTCTTTGGTTTTAGAATTTTAGAACTATTTTCATTTTTACTTTTAAAAGGAGTAATTTCTTTTTGTATTTTCATTTCTAATGATCTTTTAATATTTATTTCATCTAACATATAATCTTGTAAATTATCAAATACATGATTATAATTATATTCATTTATGCTCATCATTTATTTATTTTTGCTCTTATCTTTAATATCTTTTATAAAATATGTATTTTTATAGTCTTCTTTTTCTTTTTCTACTTGATGTAATGTTACTTCTTGTTTATTTACATAATTAATATATTCAGATAATTCATCTAAAAACTCATTTTTTAATTCAGATAAATTAATGTGAATACCATATTTATTTTCATTCATAATAATACTTGTATGTTTTTTTAATATACGAAGTATTTCGATTTGATTAAAATTATTCATATTTTCAATAGATTCGCGAATATAATTTAATTCACTAACAGAATAATTATTTATATCATTTGTTGTCATTGTTACATCGCTTGTTGCCATTGATAATTCCATTTTAAAATAATATATTACTATGTTTTTATATTATTATCATTATTAAATTATGGTAATATCTACATAATATTAGGATAAATTACACCTTTTC
>Ga0209358_10000463_pt1 | contig 35370 bp, 62 predicted proteins | sample LauGreFa1BDMLBSN_2_FD_187574 | JGI IMG/M metagenome (GOLD analysis project Ga0209358, IMG submission 187574) | Freshwater lake microbial communities from Lake Michigan, USA - Fa13.BD.MLB.SN (SPAdes) (version 2) | ecosystem: Environmental > Aquatic > Freshwater > Lake | place: Lake Michigan, USA... | reverse complement strand
ACAAACTTGTCAAGTTCATTGGTCGGCATCTGCGGAGTTATAAAATGTATAAATTAATAAAAAATGCTGAAGTAGTAAAACGCCTATTAGACAACGCATACATCCCATTCGACCCAGCCAACACCGACTACCAAACCTTCAAAAAAGAAGTCTTAGCTGGTGCAGAACTGCAAGATGCCGATGGGAATGTGATGACGGATGCTGCGGAGTATGTAAGGACATTGCCGTGACAGAAGCAGAATTAAAACTCCTAAGCCACGAAGAAGTCTGTAAGGTTCGATACGAACAGATACACGCTAGACTAAAGAGACTAGAACAGATTCTGATTGGTACCGCTGGTTTTATCATTATAACATTATTGACTCTAGTGCTTAAATGAGACCAATATCTGTTGGTAGAAACTTAGTAGCTAACACCAAGACTACTTTGTACACAGTTCCTATTCAGAATATCGGTAAATGGAATCTGTTATACGCTGTAAACAATTCTTCTCAAGCAAAGAATTTTAGTGCATGGTGGTATGACTATAGCACCAATACTGAAATTGAAATTGTTAAGGATTATCCATTAACTGCTAAATCATTCTTAAAGTTAGATGGCGGAGCATATACTTTGCTAGAAGAAAGAGATGAGATTCGAGTCCAGTCTGAAACTGGTTCAACCGCATCTGTTGTTGTTACGATAGAGCAAGAGTATACATCTGTTAAACAACACGGAGGTTAATAATGCCACTCGCTAAAGGTAAGTCCCAGAAGACAATCAGTAAGAATATCTCTAAACTGGTTAAAGAAGGTCGTCCTCAGAAGCAGGCTGTAGCCATCGCATTATCAACCGCTAAAGTAGCTAAACCAAAGAAAAGGAAATAATATGCCAATGGTCAAAGACAAGAAGTTCCCCTATACAACTAAAGGTAAGAAGGAAGCAAAGACATACGCTAAGAAGACTGGTGCTAAAGTAAGCACTGCACCAAAGGCTAAACCTATGAAGAAGATGGGAGCTATGCGTGGCTACTAAGCCGGGTCTCTATGCCAATATCGCAGCCAAGCGTCGTCGTATCAAGGCTGGCTCAGGCGAGAAGATGCGTAAGGTAGGCAGCAAAGGCGCACCTTCGGCGCAGGACTTTAAAGACGCTGCTAAAACAGCTAAAAAGAAGAAATAATGCCTAAGAAGGAATACCAGAATCCTGAAGGTGGTTTAAACGCCAAAGGAAGGGCTTATTTCAAGCGAACTGAAGGAGCTAACCTAAAACCTCCAGTTTCGGCTAAAGCGGCTGCAAAGTCCCCTAAAGCAGCTAAAAGGCGTAAGTCTTTTTGTGCAAGGATGGGCGGTGTTAAAGGTCCAATGAAGGACGAAAAAGGTAGACCAACAAGAAAAGCATTAGCACTAAAGAAATGGGATTGCTAAATGGCAACTACAACATATTTACAAGCAGTCAATAGCGTTCTTCGTCGCTTACGAGAGAACGAAGTATCGACTGTTAATGAGACAGCTTATAGCAAGATGATTGGCGAATTAGTCAATGATGCTAAATCGTCTGTCGAAGCTGCTTATGGCTGGAATGCTCTGTCAGAAACTTTGACAGCAACCACTACTGTTGATATATTTAGTTATGTCTTAACTGGCTCTGGTGTGCGGTTTCGTGTCTTAAATGTCATTAACGACACCTCTGATACATTCTTACGATTAGCACCAGTGTCTTACATGACACAACAATTTTTACCTACGAGTCCACAAAAAGGCGCACCACAGTATTATAACTTTAATGGTCAAGATGCTAACGGAGACACTTTAGTTGATGTCTTTCCGATTCCTGATACTGCATATACCTTACGATTCAATGTTATATTGCCACAGCCAACACTAACATCTGACAATACGATTATTAAAGTACCTGCTGATATTGTTATTCTAAATGCCTATGCAAGAGCAGTAGTTGAGCGTGGCGAAGATGGCGGTCTTGCTTCTTCTGAAGCCTATGCTTTAGCTCGTAACTTAATGGCTGATTACATATCGCTAGAATCTAATCGTTATGTTGAAGACACTAATTGGGTTCCAAGTTGAGCAAGCAAATTGTTACATCTTCTATATCAGCACCGGGCTTTGCAGGACTAAATCTTCAGGATGCTCCTACTTCGCTAGAGGCTGGCTTTGCTCTTGAGGCAAACAACTGCATTATTGACAAGTTTGGTCGTATCGGTGCTAGAAAAGGATGGACTACATACCTCCCTACTAATGCTGATTTAGGCACTGCCACAGTTAAAACAATTGCGGAGATGCTATCGCCGACTACAAATAATAATCAGTTATTTGCTGCTGGTAACAATAAGTTATTCTTGTCTACTGGTTCTGCATTAGCACAGAAGTTAGTTCGTAATAGCGGTGACACAGCTAATGCAACTTACACCATTAACGACAGTCATTGGCAAGTAGCATCTTTACCAGATGTAACGAATGCTAGAGCAAGAGCTATCATTACTCAGGCAGACCATAAAGCACTGTATTTTAGTTATTCTGCAGTGACGAGTTCTTATGTGTTTAAGATACTTGCCGATGTAGCAACATTGCCTGTGAACCCAATTGCACACACAAGCAGCACTTTTACTCCGAATGTGTGTCTTGCCGCATACGGCAGAATCTGGACTGCAGACATTGCTGGAGATAGACAAACTGTTTACTTTAGCGATTTAACTGACCCATTAAACTTCCAAACAGGAACATCGGGTGCTTTAAATATTGCTGAAGTGGTTGGAGATGGCGACCCTATTGTTGCATTAGCGTCTCACAATGGTTTCTTGATTATATTCTGTGAAAACCATGTTGTTGTTTATAGTTCAGCGCAAGACCCTGCCAGTATGGCACTAGCTGACATTGTTAATGGTATTGGTTGTGTGTCTAGAGATTCCGTACAGAACACAGGAACTGATGTTGTCTTTTTATCAGCAACTGGTGTTAGAAGTTTTACAAGAACCATTCAAGAAAAATCCATGCCTATGCGTGATATTTCTAAGAATGTTCGAGATGAGTTATTAGAAAGTTTAACGAATACTTCAGATTTAAAGACTATTAAGTCGGGGTATTCCAGTATTGAAGCAGCATATATTCTGTCCTTTTCAGAAGATGATATTGCTTATTGTTTTGATATGAGAGGAGCATTACCAGATGGGTCTGCTAGAACAACAACTTGGACTAATATCACACCTACAGCGTTTTGCACAACTGCAAACAGACAATTTCTTATCGGGAAAGCGGGATATGTTGGGTTGTATAACGGATACAATGATAATGGCAGCACTTACCGCATGGTTTACTATTCCAGCTACTTTGACTTCCAGCAACCAACTGTATCCAAAATCCTAAAGAAAGTAGAAATGCTTGTCTTGGGCGCACAGAACCAAGATATTACCCTGAAGTGGGACTTTGATTTTAAGAAGTCATATCAGTCTTCTACCATTACTGTAGACCCAACAACGATTGCAGAGTATGGTATTGGAGAGTATAATATTGGTAACTATTCTGGTAGCATTATTATATTTAACTTAAACTTAAATGCTGGTGGCACAGGTAAAGTATTACAGTTCGGATTTGAAACAGATATTGATGATAATGCAGTGTCTATCCAAAAGGTAGATGTCTTTGTTAAAGGCGGGAAAACACTATGAGTAATTACACAAAAGCAACAGACTTCGCATCCAAAGATGCCCTAGCGTCTGGTAATCCATCTAAACTAGTTCGTGGCTCAGAGATTAATACTGAGTTTGCAGCGATTCAAACTGCAGTGAACAGTAAGGCTGATTTAGCGTCTCCAACCTTTACTGGTACGCTAACGGCTGTTACAGTAGCTGTTACAGGTAATCAGACCATTGCAGGTACATTAAATGTTACAGGCGCATTAACTGCTGCTTCAGTGGATGGCGGTACATTCTAATCATGGCACAGATTATCGACAAACAGATGTCTGCTACGGAGATTATCCGTAAAGACCTAGAGCGTGGTGGTCTAAGCAAACAAGAAGAGAAGTTCTTCAAGAGCTTAGCCATTATGATTCAACAAAACAAAGCTGTTGTTGTACGACACAATAACACTGTGTTTATCGGTATTCGGAAAGAGCCGGGTGTATTAGAAGTGCATATGTATACAGTAGACACTCCTAATATGCTTCTTGGTGCAATGAAGGTTGGTATTGATGCAGTCAAGAAAGCTGGAATAAAGAAGTTAGTATCTGAAACTGATAACTACAAACTAATAACAATGATGCAAAAGATGAACTTACCTGTAGAAGTAAAGAAGAAGGGTAAGTCGTTTGCATGGTCACTGGAGATTAAATAATGGGTGGCGGAGGCGGATTTGTATCAGCGATAACAGACCCCATTTCTGATGTACTAGGTACTTCAGGTGGTGATGGTGGTCTATTAGGTGCTGTCGAAGATGTTGGTGAATTCATCGGCGATGCTGGTGAAATCATTGACAATGCAGTCATACAACCAGTTATTGATGACCCAGTTAACACTGCTATTAAACTTGGTGCATACTATGTTGGTGGTCCTTTAGGAAGTGCCGTAGCAAGTGCTGGTATTTCAGCAGCACAAGGTAATGACATTGAAGACATCGCTAGAGATGCTGCTGTTTCGTATGTTGCAGGTCAAGTTGGTGGTGAAGTAGGTGGTGCTGTTGCGGGTGAAACAGGTTCACAGTTAGCCGGTAACTTAGCACAAGGCGGAACATCTGGTGCAACAAGTGCTGTGTTGTCTGGAAGAGACCCAGTAACAGGTTTGTTGTCTGGTGTTACCAATGCTGGTATTACACAAGGCGTAAACTATGGAGTTGATGCTGTCGGTAATCTGTTTACCCCATCAACAGTGCCAAGCAATGTAGTAGCGAGTAATACTTCAGGAACAACATCCGATGTTGGTGTTGACCCTACTTATCAAGCATGGCAAAATGCTATTAATAGCGGTGATATTATACCGAATAGACCATTAACACAAGCGGAGTTACAAGCAGCAGGAATAACTACAGGAACTACAGGTATGGATGAGAATTTTTATGACATATTCGGTAATAATGCCGATGCTGGATTAGCGTTTGTTAATCCACCATTAAACTTAGGGGATGTAGAAGCTCAAGATGGAGGTTTCTACGGAGGAGCAGCTCCAGCAAACCCATACGAAAATATGTCCGACACTCAGCTTGCTGCTGTGATTGCGAGTCGGGACGGTACGGATACAAACACGGCATTAAATATTGTTAAACAGCTTGGAACACAAGCAGTTAAATCATTACTTGGTGGCGGTAACCGTCCAGCAGGACAAGGCGGAGCGACTGGAAATACGGGTTTAGGTGGTTTACTCGGCGGTGGTGTTAATGCGTATTTGTCTAGTCAACAACGCCAAGCAATTCAGAATGCTTATAACCAACAGTCGCAACAAGTGGCACAGGCTGCCGCTAGAGCGCAACAACAAGCTACATTTAAACCTATTGGTATCACTACTGCTTTTGGTCAGTCACAATTCCAAGTAGACCCAACTACAGGTCAGTTAATATCTGCTGGATATACCGAGACTCCTGAAGTCGCTGCACAGCGTCAGCGTTTGTTCAGTCTAGGCGCACAAGCGTTGCCCACAACTGCAGACACACAAGCAATACAGGAACAGTATATTGCACAGCAACAAGGATTATTAGCACCAAGCCGTGAGCAACAATTAGCACAATTGCGTAATCGTCAATATCAGCGTGGTACTACTGGTCTTGCTACTGGTGGCACTGTTGCTGGTTATGCTCCCAATGCTGCTGGCTTGATGGCTACAAATCCTGAGATGGCTGCATACTATAATGCACTCGCTAGAGAAGATGCTGTTTTGCGTGCTAACGCACCTACTTATGCTCAGAATCTACTGAATCAGCAAATTGCTACAGGAACAGGATTGTTTGGGCAAGCAGGTACTTTAGAAGCAATGGCTCAGAAACCATTAGCATTGTCAACAGACTTAGCAAAAGCTCAAGCAGCTTCTGGTGCATACGCTGGTCAACTTGGATTGACAGGACAACGACAAGCTGCTCAACTAGCTGCTGAGGGTTCATTATTAGGTAATGCAGCAATGCAGGGTACTTACAATCAGTTAGGACAAGTAGCAACTGGGGTAGGTAATACTGTTGGCGGTATCTTTAGCCAAATCCCAGCAATTCAGAATTGGTTAGCATAAGGAATAATCATGGCACAACAGTTTGATAGTATTGTAGGTGGTCTATTTGGGGCTTCTCCTGAAGCTCTGAACATTGCCCGTGAACAACAAATGCTAGATTTTGCAAGCAAGGTTGCTACTGCAGAAGGACAACAACCCGGTTTAGGCTCTGTCTTAGGTGCTAATGTTATGGGCGCTAGAGGAATCAGAGAACTAGGAGGTGTGTTTGGTGTCGAAGACCCATTAATGCAGCGTGTATCTCAACAACAGCAGTTATTAAGTGGTGTTGACTTTACAGACCTTGAGTCTCTGACAAAAGGCGCACAACAGGCAACTGCTGCTGGTCGTCCTGATATTGCTGATGCACTTGCTAAAAAAGCATTGGAAATTAGAACTAAAATAGACGAGCGACAAGCAACTCGTGATACACAGATTCAAATTGCTCGTGAACGAAATGATGCATTGTTAGAACAAGCAAGACAACGAGGAGCTGACCAGAAAGAAATAGCTCGTATAAATGCTGAGTATAAACAAGAACTCATAAATATTAGACGAGACACTGCGGACGAAAAGAGACAAGAAAAACTAGATAAACAACAACAAGCTGCTGATATGGCGATTGGTGCTGCTGATAGAGTTATTAACGAAGTTAAAGAAGCTAAAAATATGGTATCAGGATTCACAGCTGGCGCTGGTTCGCTTTTGTCGGTTGTTCCATTAACTAGTGCAAAAGACTTATCTAAGCGTCTGAATACTATTAAGGCTAACTTAGGATTCGATAGACTGCAACAAATGCGTGATGCGTCTCCAACTGGTGGTGCTTTGGGTCAAGTTGCGGTTCAGGAATTAATTGCGTTACAATCTACAATTGCTTCATTAGACCAAGACCAAAGTCCTACTCAATTAAAAGAAGCATTAGATAAAATAGAATTCCATTATTCTAATTGGAGAGACACTGTTCGTAAATCAGGAAAAGCAACACCAACCGGAACAACGCCGGAGGCTGGTAAACAAGGTACAGCCGCTAATCCAATAGTGTTAAAATAAGGACAATTATGCCAGTATATCAATACGAAGGTGTTCATTATGACCTTCCAGACGGATTGTCAAACGAACAAGCGATTGCTAAGATTCAATCTTATTTAGGTGTTTCAGCACAGCCAACCAGACCACGCCAAACAGAATACACTGCAGAGCAGATGGCTCCGTCTTCACCTGAAGATGTAGGCTTCAGTGGTGAGGCTCCTTCTGAAAGAGAAAAAGCAATTGGTCGTACTTTGCTAGGAATTGGAAAAGGAATCGTAAATCCAGCATTAGCAGTAGGACAATTTGTTGCTCCAGAACGAACTCAGGATTTACTAAGTCGATATAAAGAAGCAAGAACAGAACTTGGTGGTCAAGGATTAGATGTTGGTGAAGTAGTCGGGACAATTGTCAATCCTCTAAATCGCTTTTTACCAGCAGCTACCGCAGCAACGACAACAGGTAGAGCAGCTCAATATGCAGGACAGGGTGCTGTTTTAGGCGCTCTAACTCCTGCAGAAGATGCTAAGAATTTATTATCAGAGAAGATTAGTCAAATTGGTTTTGGTGCGGTATTAGGAGGTTTACTAAGCTCCGGTATTGATTTAGGTAAAGGTGTTTATAACATTTCTAAAGAGTTTGTAAAGCCTCTTACCACTACTGGTCAGAAAGCTATTCTACAAGAAAGACTCCAAGAACTCGCCAGCAAAGAACCTGAGAAGATTATTGCTGCATTACGCAACGCCCCTGAAACTGTTCCCGGCTCTAAACCAACAGCCGCCGAAGCAATTGCTGATATTCCAGCAGCTACCGGATTAGCTGCCTACCAGAAGGCATTAGAAACCTCACCACAAAAAGGAATATCCGCTGATTTTGCTGTACGGGATGTAGCACAGCAAACAGCAAGACAGCAAGTACTACAGAAAACAGGCGGTACAGAAGAAGACATTTTAGAGGCTATTGCAAATAGAACTCGTGTTACAGAACCATTAAGAGAAGATGTATTATCTCAAGCAAATATTGCAGGGCAGGTTGCTCCTAGATTAGAACAGCAGATTGCTGAGAAGTTTAAAAGTAAAGCAGGGGCATTGCAAGTTGGCGGTAAACTAGAAACAGAAGCAATGCAGCAACAGCAGTTATCACGGGAGTTCTTTCCTGTACCGGGCTATCCTAGAGTATCGCCAGAATATAGTCAGAATTACAATAGGATTGTAGAAAACCTACAAGGTTCAACTCTATCTAAAAACATTGCGGCTCAGCGTCAGGCAGAAGCAGAGTTTAAGAAGTTTCAATTGCAAAGTTTAGCTGATGAAGGTTTTTATCCTTTACGAGTACAGTCTATTATTGATAATGTAGATACAATTCTTCAGAAACCCGGTGAACGGGCTTCCGATGTGGTGACTAATGTATTTAGTTCATTGAAAGAGAAATTAACTCGTCTAACAGACCCCGCTACTGGAATTATTGATTCAAGAGATTTGTATACAATTCGTAAAGAAATCGGCAATGACATTAAGAAGTTTTCACAGGAATCCCAAAACTGGGATGCTAAACTAACTAGCGGCTTAGAGAAAAATGTCAAAGACTATATTGATAATGCTATCATAAAAGCAAGTGAGTCTGGAGTTAAGAGAGAGAATTCAACTTGGCAGAAATACTTAGATACTTTCCAGAAAGAGTCTACTAAGATTAATCAAATGCAAATTGCACAGGCACTGGAAAAGCAATTAGGAACTCCTTTAGGAAACAAAGAGAGAGCCGCACAGTTTGCTGCTGCTGTTGAAAATGGAGCTTCCATTATTAAACGGTCAACAGGACAGAATCGTTTTTCTAAACTAGAAGATGTATTAACACCACAGCAAATTGGCGATATTAATAAAGTATTAGTGGATGTACAGCGTAAAGCTAAATCAGAAGAATTAGCAAGTATGTCTAAGGTTGCAGGACAGCAAGCATATGAATTACCACAATTGCTTAACCGTTACGCTACGATTACCAATACTGTTTTAAAGTTAATCAAGAAAGATGTAACTGACGACATTAATCGCTACGCTGCCGATATGTTATTAGACCCTCCTAAACTAGCTGCATTTATTGAAGGAATCCCAACAAACAAAATGCAAAGTATTGTAACTGCATTTATGTCTCGCTTGACTCCTGAAACTAGAGATGCCTTTAGCAGAGCAATCATTATTAGACCAGCGGTTGTACAAAGCCAACAATAATTAAGAATATGATTCCATGTCCGACCAATTTGGGTTTCTCGAAGGAGCGAAGTCTGTAACCAGTAGCATGGATGCTAGTCGTGAGGCTAGTAAGTCCATCACTAAGAGTATTGTCGATGTACAGAAGGACGCTGCAGCAGTAGCACAGCAGAAAGACCTAGAGCGTCGACGGCAGATAAAAGAAACACAGGTCTTTAAAGAGCAGTACTTCAAAAGAGCAATGATGGAATGGCAACGCCAAGAAACCATCCGTATTGAGGAAGCTAAAGTCAAAGCTGATTTCATTAAGAAGCATGGCGCTAAACGCTGGAGTGAAATCGAATCCATTAAACAAAAGATAGAGAAACAAGACAATGAACTTACGAGAGAGTTTAAACACGATTTGGCAAAGGTTCGTAGAGCAATGTTCATGTGCTATGCGGTGGCTGCGGTCATTGCTTGGTATCTAACTTGGGGAGTTAAACAATAATGTTACCATTAATGGCACTATTTGATGTTGGGATGAAAGTCCTAGATAAGTTCATTCCTGACCCTGAAGCTAAGGCGAAGGCTCAGAAAGAACTACTGCAAATGCAACAAGAAGGTAAGTTAGCTGAACTCAATGCCGATAACATAGAGGCACAAGAGTTAACTAAGCGTCAAGAAGCTGACATGGCTTCGGACTCATGGTTGTCTAAGAATATAAGACCGATGACTCTAGTGTTTATCTTGTTGGTCTATTCAACATTCGCTACCATGTCAGCGTGGGACATAGAAGTAAACAACAACTATGTTGAATTACTAGGTCAATGGGGAATGTTGATTATGTCCTTCTACTTCGGTGGGCGAACGCTAGAGAAAATCATGGATATGAAGAAAGGCAAAGATGAACCTAAGCCCTAACTTTACCTTAGAAGAACTAACCCACTCAGAAGTAGCTGAGCGTAAGAACCTAGACAATACTCCTAATGCTACTGAGGTCGCTAATCTAACTAGATTGGCAGCCTTGCTAGAAGAAGTTAGAACCCTCCTAAACAAGCCTATCCTGATTAACTCAGGCTTTAGGTCTAAACCAGTCAATGACTCTGTCGGTAGCAAGGACACTAGCCAACATAGGATAGGTTGTGCAGCCGATATAAGAGTCCCCGGAATGACCCCTAAACAGGTCGTAGAGGCGTGCATTGAAGCCAATATAGGGTACGACCAAATCATCGAAGAATTTGGCTCTTGGACTCATATAAGCGTTCCTAACACTACTTCTGACAAGCCTCGTAGACAAGCCCTAATTATTGATAAGAATGGTACTAAAAATTTTGTGTAATATACGATACATTTTGTAGGTAGTTAGTACCATTTTGTAACATTTTGTACATTATCAGAAACAAAAAAGCCCTCCGAAGAGGGCTGTGAAGATACGACCTAGGGGTTAAATCTGATTACGCAATTCCCAATGAGTAATTTTATGGCAGTTGGAACAAAGTAAAACACACTTATCTAACTCAATTATAATTTTATCCCAAGTAGAATTCATTAATCTATTTAAGCTGTTTTCTTTATATTTGGGGTTAAGATGATGAAAATCATACACATCTAAACACTCAAATACCGCTTTACATCTATTACAACATCCTCCTTTATATTCAACAGCTTTTTCTTTATTAGCCAGTCGTTTTACTTTTTTAGCAGAATAACCACAAGGACGACACCACGATTGTTTACTATCGTAATGTCGCTTGTCGTCACTAAATAAGTCTAACTCTTTAAGCTGATTACATTTAGAACAGACTTTCATTAAATCTCACAATTTCCTGCGCTGCAAGCTAATTGTTGTGCGCCTTTAACATTGTCATCATACTCAATAAAGTTGTCCCAATCAACAGACTCCGGCACAAGAAGTTTTAACTGCTCGTACTCTTCTTTAGTGCATTCGGAATAAGGTGCCTGTTTGTAAGTGCCACCATCCATCGGTAGGAAAGACACTCCAGTTACTTCATCGAAGTGGCGATACACCCACGCTCCAACATCCATCCACTCATCTTCACGCACTGAGATGGTGACAGATGGTTTATGCTCACAGTAATGCCGTTGGAATAGCAACCACAATCGTAAGTGTTGGATAGCAGTCAAATCTTCACGCAATAGTCCACCATCATCTACCTTAACTGGAAAGCTAAAGACAGTAGTAGAGTCTGGTTTCAAATAGCAAGGCTCACCGACAAAGCCAGAGGAGAGCATAAACTGTGTTAATGGGTCTTTGTTATCAGCCCGAACACGCCGTATGTAATACTTGCTATGCTGAGGATGAATCCCAGAAGCAGTACTGCAAAGCTGAGAAACGGTTCCTTCTGGTTTGATAGCAGTAACCGCCACAGACTGATTAATACCAATAGCTGCAGCAAATTCAATATTAGTAGTAATGGCAACATCTCGTAGTCTCTCCAATCGTACAGGTAAGTCTTCGTCATCAGGATTGTTCAATAGTGGATTATCGCAGATGCCCGTCATAGAGACACCCAATAACGCCTCTTCCTTGGTGTTCTTTTCCCAAATCTTACGCAGATAAGGAAACTCTGTTAGCGATGCTTGGAATGTGCCAAGAATCGTTGCCAAGCGAATCTTATTCTCCAAGGTAGATACAGTATCGTAGCTACGCACAATACAACTGGAAAGATTACAAAACTGATAAGGACGAAGAATGATTTCGCTACAGGGATTAGTGCCAAAAGCATAGGTTTCGTCTCTGCGACCATTCTTTGCTGCCTGTTTCTGAGATGCTTCACGATTAAATATTCCTCGCTCACCAGAGTGTGATTCATAAATACTTGTCCATTCACGCATAAACTGACCGATACTAGGTGTTTCGGCATAGGTGGCAGAGTTATTGGCTAAGGCTCGTTGCCCTTGACCATCCCACCAGTTACCTGCTTTAGCGTGTGCCATCTTGTCGTCGGACAAATCAGACAAGGAAATCATTGCACTGCGTCTGACTCCACCCACAACAACAACTTCCCCGATTTTGCACAGAATATCGTGACACTCAATGGACGACAAACGACGACCAACCGCCCCTCTAAACTTGGCAATAGTGAACTTAAAAAGTTCCTCCAAAGGTCCGGGTCCAGAAGCACGACCTCCGAATACTTTGAGTCTAGCTCCGGCAGGTCTAACTTTGGATAAGTCATACCTTGGAACTTCACCAGAATATAATAAAGCAATGAGCTGTCTAAGTGATTTAGCCCATCCTTCTTTAGAATCCGACACCACAATAGTAGTTTGACTAGCAAACAACTGCTCAGGGACTTCAGGTAGTTTAGAAACATATTGTTGCTCCACAGAGAAACCGACACCAGTGCCACAGAGAAGAATGTACATCGCTTCGTCAAAGGCTTTGGGGTCATCAATTGGTAAATATGAACAGTTAAAAGCGGCAACATTCTGACGCTCCAGTGCTGGTCCTGCTGTCATCACGGCTCTCATCGATGGAACCACTTCAAGATTAACAACAGCAGTTTCTAATTCTTTTCTTAACTCAGGTGGTAATGTGTAGTTTTGTTTGGTTTTGAGATGCTCTGTCATAAAATCAAAGTATCTTGCTACAGTTTCACTCCAGTGTTCTCTGCGACCTTTATCGTCAAGATAGCGGCTGTATCGTGATTTAGCGATGAAGGTATTGTAGGGACTCATTGTGTATTGTGTCATTCTTATTTAACTTCCTGTTCTAGTTTATCGGCATATTCTTCAATCTTATCAGAAAACATTTGGACGATTTCTTCACTGCTAATATCCAGCAATTCTAGCAATGTGATTTCATCCAACTCTTTAAGACGCTCTTTAATTTCGTGAAGCAGTAATGGCATCTGTCTCTTTCTTAATAAGGTACTCTAAGTAGTGTTTGGCTTTCTCTAGGTCTTCAACTCCATTCTTAAATTTATAGCGAAGGATGTATTTTACCACATTTCCAGCCCAGTAGTCAAGACCCCATTCTTCAATGATTTCCCAAGGCTGGTGAGCTTTCTTGTAGTGGCTACCGCCAACCTGTCTAGCAAGGACATCACCGGGGTCTTCCATGCCTTTTTGATATTTTTCAATGACTTGCGCTAATGTCTGTGGTTGAATGTAGCCAAACGGTGTTGGCATTGCGACTGGACTATCATCCATAATATTTCACCTCCGCTGATTTTTTAATAGACTTTGTTCCTTGCGACCAAGTTCCGCAATCTCGACACTGATAGCGTTGATACGCTCCTGTAGTAGATATAGCACTGCCTCTTTTTTGCAGATTCGTCGAAGCACAATTCGGGCAATGGTGTCCATCCAAGAAGAGATTGTGATTAGGATGAGACTTAATCCAAGGAAGAAGAGTGCCGTACAACGACTCAAGTAAAACGACATCTTGTATATTATACTTTTCCATACGCTTCCAAGCATCTTTATCTCCGTTCATGCACTTAACCCAAAGTTCGTGTCCTTCGTGTTCGTGTTTCTTTCCTAATCCTAAGCGTTGTGCTACATAATCCAGCTTGTTACTAGGAAACCTAAAGTTGCTACGAACAACACGCAGTAGGTCAATTTGTTTATAAGGCGATGGTGGATTAAAACTATGTAATAAGAATTCCTTGTTAAGTGTAGGAATATCAAACTTAGTACCATTATAGTGAACCACAGCATCTGCATCGTTAAGAAGGGCATGAATTCCTTTCAGCATTGTCTTTGGTCTTGATTGATGTACAGAATCAAACAGTACATCTTTCTGTCCTAGCCATTTTGCTGCGTAGCATAGGACATAAGAAGACTCCATCAACTGATTGATACTGACATTCTGTTGCCAAAGACCCCACACATGAGCTGTGTTAGGACTTGACTCAATATCTAGTAGTAGTATTTTCAAGACCATTCCTTGTCTTCATCATACTTCTCAAGGTCTAGTTCCTGTTGAGCATCAGGAATTTCAAGACTATAATCTGCTGCTCGTGTTGAAAAGTATCCATGATTATTAACAAATCGCAATTTCTCTTTTACATCGTATCCATAAACACCACTTAAAAAGTCTGCAAAGTCAAGCATTATTGCAGTCCATTCTGTATCTGACGAGTGAGATATCGTCATCTCCGTAGATTTCTGTTTTGGATAACCGTATTGTGTGTTGTTATCGTCGTACTCAGACTCATAACTAAATCGATAAGTATTAGTTAAATCACTCATTGCACTTCCTTTCTATTTTGCCATCATGTTAAATAAGACTTCTGCATCAATTACTGCTAAAGGTTTACTGCCATTCTGCTTAACAATCACAATCGGTTCATAATCGCCGTGTGATTTTGCTTGTTCGTAATACTTGTACACTGCCACCTTTGCTAGCGACTTACATTCAATTGATGCTGGAATTTCATCTTTAGCAAACTGAGACATGACAATGTCTTCACCGTGACTCCCCATCGGACAACTGCGTAAATCTAGTTCGCTTAGTTGCGGATACCTTTTTAGTAACTCTTTTACTACCCACTTTTGTAGGTTTCGTCCCTTTGCTTTCGCTGACTGTGGCTTCATTTAATACCTTTCTATCTTTAATCCATGCTTTGGGAATATGCATCCGAGCGTTGGTTTCGGTGTCCGACCATGTAGACGCAATACAGATGGCTTCATCCGTTTCGTGAACTAGAAAGCCAACAGTAATGCACTGGTGAATCTCTGCTTTAACTTTCTCTTCCCATCCGGAGTCAGCAACAGCATCAATCCATGAGATTTGAATTATATCTGGGGTAACTGCCACAGTTCATTTTCCTTTCGTTGTAACCACAATAATTGTCCATTTTCTAAGACACGCTTTTCATCGCCGTCATACGCTTTTAAGACAGCGCTGTAGAGTTCTTTTTCATTGGTACAATCTGCTAGTATCTTCTTTGCTTTAACAGGACCAATGCCTTTTAATCCAACGATATTATCAATCCTGTCGCCAGTTAATATCTGTGTATAAAAAGACACTAAGCCTTCAAATTCTGAGACATAATACTTTTCTTTTTTACGATAGTTGTAATGCCAACCTCTAAACTGGTTCAGGTCTTTATCGATATGAACCATGATTGTTTCGTTTTCTGGAACCGCATAAGCAGCGATACCCACAGCATCATCCGCTTCGATTCCTTTGACGACTGTAAAGCCCCACGATGTTACTAAGTGACACCTAAGTGCTTGAAAATGCACAGGTTTCTCAGAAGTGCGTTGTCCTTTATAGGGCGCAGTAACAGCTAAGTCATCTCGAAAGTTACCTTTACCGGTCAGGAATCCTTTATAGTCTTCACAATCTAAATCCATACACAACTCAACCATTGTCTGCTCAAGTCGTGAAACTGCAATAGACTCCTCTACATCGTTGCTAGAGAAGCCTACTGCATAGATTAACGAATCAGCGTCAATCAGTGCTGTTATCACAGAATGTCGTCATCCATGTCGTCGTCAGCAGTAACGCCATCGGCGCTGTACTTGACTAAATCAGTGATGACAATCTTTGCCAATGAAGCAGAGACACCATTCTTGTTTTTCCACTTCCACTCGTAAGGCTTGATGAGTGCAACTGCTTTAGAACCGTTACCAACAGTGTCCTTGATTTCATTACCAGCTTTATCATAAGGCTGGATAGCATAGTTTGACTTCACAGTTAAGAACCAACCCTTCTCAGGTTTGTCCTCACGCTTGCGTGGTGCAAGCCCGATAGCCTCTAGCGCCTTAACAGCGTTGTCTGAAAGATTGGCTAAGTCGCATTGGAACTTACCACTCATTTCGTTAACACGGTCAAAGAAAGCCCATTGAACTTCTGCTTGAATTTTTACTGGTTTCATTTCCATATTACTCTCCTTATCTACTACGGTTTAGAAATACTGCTTGGTTATTATACAACAACTTACAACTAAATGATTCCACTATATGAAATAGTTACTGCAGTGTTTGGGTGCTGTAATCAATACTGGCTTCCAGTGTGCCGTCTTCAATATCAAGTAACGCATCCTTTAATAACTCGTAGGTTTCTTCAAGGTCAAAAGAGGATTCTAAACTGTAAGTACCATTCTTATAAGCAGTAACAACAGTCATTCCTAATATATCTTCTTTATTTTTATCCATTAATGGGTCTCTTTCCAGTTATTACCTACACGATATTCGCCACTTAATGGACAGCGCATATTTAACATTATGCCAGCATCAGAGATAGATTGTACACCAAGTTTGCCGACTTCGTCTGCACGCTTCTCTTCTACTTCAACCTGCCATTCATCATGAACATTGGCTACGAACTTATAATCAATCTGTGACTGGCGCAAACGCTTATTGAATATCACCAGTGCCTGCTTCATTGCTATCGCACCTGCGCCTTGCAATAGCGTGTTGAGCGCTGAATGCTCCGAGCGAACGAGTAACTTGCGTCCGTCAAGACCCGGTAGCCACGCTTTCTGAGCATAGATACGAGAAACCTTTTCCCGCAATTGTTTAAGCCTCGGCGTGTTGCGTAGAAAACTAGCAATGAGTGCTTGTCCTTCTTTCGATGAACCTCCAACAATTGACCCAATCTTGGCAGCTCCCGCACCATAGAGGAATGCATAGATAAAAGTCTTAGCTTGGTTCCTTGTCTCAAGCCCTGCTGCTTTCTGGTTTGCTGTGTGAATGTCGCCTGATACAACTTCAGTAGTATACGCATCGTCTTTCATATAATGAGCCAACATCCGCAATTCTAAACCGCTTGCATCAATGCCAACTAATTTATATCCTTTCTTAACTGTCCAAAGTTCTCTGCAATCAGGACCATAGGGACTACCACTATTGGGAACCTGCGCCATGTTAGGGCTGTGGTGTGTCATACGACCTGTGACTGCGCCGTTAGTAATGACCTGTCCATGCACACGACCATCAGTTTGAATAGCATCAATCCAGCTTTCAACTTGTGCTATCCGCTTTTGTAACATCAAGTACTCAGCGATGGCTTTCGCTTCTGGGATGTCGATGCCTTCGAGCGTGGTTTCGTCAACGATGATGTTACCTTTCTGGGTACGCTTTTTCGGCTTCCAGCCTTTTTCAATGAGCCTTTCTGCGATTTGCTGGCGACTTCCGGGATTGAAGTCTTCCACGATGTCGGGAAGGGGTCTACCTGTTGTTTTGTGGGTGCGACCAGATGTGACTTTGGCAGGAAAGATGCTCTGCATTTCAACGCAAATAGCGTCCAACTTAGTTTTAAGAACAGATAGTAATTGTAGAGCTTTAGCTTCATCGAATCTGAATCCACTTCGCTCTTGCTCTGCGATGATGAACGCAACTTCGTGTTCGAGTTTGATACTTTCTTTTGAATAATCATTTGACATCTCCTTGGTTAAATGTTCATACAGCTTCTGTGTTACTAATGTGTCTTGAATACAATAGTCAAGCATTTCTTGAGTAAGACCGCCATTAAAAGATTCAAAACTACTCTTAAAGAATCCTATACGCTTACCCCACTCAGACAGACTGTGACCGCCGTCTAATTGCGGATTATATAGGCGAGACATAACTAATGTGTCAACAATCTTTTCTTCCGCAATCGTTATTTTCCATAAGTTCTTTAGAACAGGCACATCAAAGAAAATTCCATTGTGAGCAATAATCTGCTCTGCTCTGTCTAAGAAATTCTGCAGCCCAACAAAGTTCTGCCAAATATGCACTTGGTTTGTATCAATGTCACGAGCAACGACACACCAAACCTTGTCGGGAAATAAATTGGTTTCAATATCAAGAACGATTCTCATTCGATTATTGTAACCAAATCTGCAAGATTAATCAAGTATAGTTTAGAAGTATTATCATCCCCACCACGCACAACTCTAGGTTTATTATCTGCAATATATCGTTTTAAGACAGACACCGGAAACACGAGTGTCATTATTAGTTCACCCTTTAATGCTAGATTATGAAACCAAAAGTCAGCCTCAGTAATAGCGATACCACTAGGATGTCCACGACTCTCAAATTCAATTACAATATTACCCGTTGAATTCCATTTATCTCGCTCAGTCTTAACTTCAATCTTACTGTTCTGAAATATATCAGCAATCTTTTGTTCAAAGATTTGTCCATATTCCAAATCAATATCAAATCGATTATCGTTGTTCAGTTTCATTTAAGATTAATCCAGAGTCCTATTTGCGCTGCAGCATAACCTATCCAAATCAATGCATTAGACACACTGCCTTTGCTTAATTGTAACACACCGACAACTAAATAGCCAATGCCAGTAGCTCCGACAATGTAGTGTTCAAGAGTCATTTCTTTTTAACTACTTTCTTTTTAGCAACAATCGGTTCTTCAACAACTGGTTCTGGTCTAGGTGTCTCAAACATGATTGCCAGCAATTCTTGAATCTCTGGCTCTGTTGCAACCCAGCGACTACCATCATTAAAGTGAATCTCTCTGTCAATGATGTAAGTAACATTCTCAGGATTGATAAGCCTGTTGCCAATTCTTAGTAGTTTACTCATCGCCCATTCTCTCTAGTTCGTGTTCAGCTAGTGCTGTAGCTGCTTTTAAACTCTTAATTAATTGTTTTACATCGTCACGGTGGTCATGATGGATAGAACCGCCAACGAAATACATTTCTAAAGTCTGACGCACAACTTCTTTTAATGTGCTTTTAAATGTAACAGGGTCATCGCCATCACCAATGTAGAATCCATATTCCATACTGCCATTCTCAGCAACCCAGATAAAACTGTCTATCTTAACTGTTTTTGTAGTCATTTTTGCTCCTTTTTCAAATACGAATCAATTGCATCATCAATCTCTTGACCTAACATCCACTGCCATTTAGTCATGTCGCCGTTGCACAGAATCACAGATGGTGCCGCAATCTCAGGGTCAACATCCCACGATGCACTGCGTAGCCAGAGATAGCGTTCAGAATTCCTGTACACTTCTTGGTTGTCTTGAATCTTGCTAAATACATTACGATTGAGTTCTTTTAGTCTATCAATCTCGGTGCATAAATCAGTGATGATTTTACGAGTGACATGATATTCATCGGTTTGTGCATAGCGCTTGGCTTTGTCAATTATGTCGTCTTTCATAGTGTGTCCTTTATCTCTAACATTCTTCCGGTTTGTCCATTATACAGCAAAGCACCACAATTACCAGTGTAGCCACTAAATCGATTCTTTAACACTCGTACCGATGTGGTATTACGCTCAATCGGGTCTTCAGCCTGTCCATTGCGCTCTAGCCCTATCACAATGTCTGATAGTTGTGCAATAGCGCCTGAACCACGCAACTGCGCCAATGAAGTCACAGCACCTTCTTCGTGTCCACGACCTTCGTTACGCTTGAGATGTGAGACACAAACTAAACTAATACCAGTCTCTTGCACAATCATGCGTAGTTTAGTCATGATAGCATCTAGAGCTTTCCGTTCATCACCAACATCACCGCCACTGACAATAATACTAATATGGTCAAGAAAGACATAACCACAGCCAAGACCCTTAGCCATGTAGCGCACTCTGTTGACAATGTTTTCCAAAGAAGTGCTACCAAAATGGTCAAACAAATACAAGCGGTCAGTTCCCAAAGTTCTATCAAATGCATCTTTTAACTCCTCAGAAGTAACTTCAACATCAGGTAAGTGAATTGGTTTATTTACCGCCAAAGACATAAGCGACCTAGCAGTCTTGCGGACTCCCTCTTCAAGAAACATAAGTCCAATGTTGTCGGTTGTCTTGTTAAGTATGTGCCATACAATCTCTCTAAGAAATTGTGATTTGCCAAGTCCACTTCCTGCTGTGACCATAACGAGTTCACCCTTGCGGATGCCGTATGTGAGCTTATTAAGTGCCTCGTACGGATAGTCACAATCAGCCTTTTCAATAGGAGCTGATACCATGTCCCAGAGACTGTTACCTTGCACAATCCCATCAGGGATATAAGACTCAGCACCCCACCAAGTATCAACAAATTCTTTACTAGCGTTATTCTCAAGATAATCACACGCATCTTTGTATCCTGTCTTGTGCTTCATTATTTTAACTTTGCCGCCGAATAACTCAGCGACTGCCTGTGCTGCTTTCTGTCCGGGTTCATCGGCATCAAACGCTAAGACAATGTTCTCAAACGAATCAATCCATTCATATTGTGCTTTGCAGTCCTTTAGAGCGCCACTAGCGCCACTGCGGATACTCACACAAGGGTACTTGCTACCTTGCATCTGGTAAGCTGCTAGAGCGTCTAATTCGCCCTCACAAATAGTCAGATAGCGCCCAGATTTTGGGAATAGATTCTGTCCAAATAGTGTGGCTTCCTTAAAATCACCAGCAACGCTAAAGGATTTGTTTTCCACAATCCTAGTTTTGATAGCGACCATCTTGCCGTCGGCATCATAGTAAGGATAGTAGTGTTTACCATTATCTTGCTTAACACCAAATGCTATGCAAGTAGCCGAAGTAATACCACGGTCAACGATACTAAGAGAATTAGCAGAGTCATAAAAGTTTAGTTCCTTATTCATTGGTTTTTTATAGTCTTTCGTAATTTCACCATTCCTAGCCTTGTATGTGTGACATACATGACAGTAAGTGTGTCCATCGCTGTGCATCGCATTACCATCGCTTGAGCCGCACTCGTCGCAAGCCATGTGATACAAAAATTTACTCTCTTTCAATGTCTTGAACCCTCCGCCGTAATGAGTTGACATCGTAGTGCCTGAACCTCTGCCAACGCCATAACCAATTCGGTTTGTGTTTTGATTAGTTCGTCCTGTAATGCTTTGATTTGCTTCATTAAATCTTGTTCGCATAATTCTCTATCCTCGCTTGTCCAAGTTGTCATCTTTTCTCTCCATTTCCATAGATTGTTCCAATTCACTAGGTTTAGTGGCGGACACTTCCATACCATCTTCAGTTCCTTCAAATAATTTTAACTCTTTTGCACAATGAATGCAAAGGAAAACATAACCATCAGGTATGATTCCTCTACGCAGTTCATCATTCTCTTTCTTCAGTTTTGTTATCTCTGCCAGCAACATTCGTGCCATCGATTAGCTCCTTCCAATTAGTGTCTTCAGGTAATACGATTATTATAATATCTTTCTCTTTAGATTTCTCAATTAAATTATTCAATACTGAGCTACCATACAGATGTAAGCCATAACTGTTCTTGTTGCACCGATAGATTGAACCAGAGTGTCCCTCAAAATCAAAGTATTTAGATTGGTCATCAACGCCTACGATACCGCTATTGATTTGCCATGAGTCAGAACCAGCCCAGCCACCATACCAACACGCAAAGACTCGGTGTAGCTTGGTCTTATCACTCACAACCTCAATAACAACCCATTTATCAGGAATATTCATTTACGACCCCATTGATGACCGCAATCCGGACACTTCCATACCATTATCAGTTCCTTTATTTAACATCAATTACCCCTTGCACCTTAACTCGGTGCGGGAAATCCTTCTCAATCCAAAAACAACGATAAGTCCCGTTCTTAACGCTTAACCAAGCCTCATAGCGCTGATACTTACCTGTTGCGTCATAACAATCCTCATGCGCCCATTCCATACGACCAGCAACATAGCCGACCAAGATACCGAAGAAGAACGCTGATATAACAAAACCACGCATCAAAATAGACATTCGCCTAACCTTTCCCAAGCCTGTCTAAACGGGTTTGGCTTGACTTGCTGATTGACTTTAAGATAAAAACTAGGGTCTAATTTACAATGCGCCTGTGCTTCTTGCTTAGTGGCAAAGCACCGCACAATCTCGTTGTATTCATCCCGAACCTCAAAACGGAGTTTCATTTCTCACTCGCTTTCTTTAGTATTGCTCTAGCAAATTCAATCCAGCCTTCATTGGAATCAATAAGGTTTGTAACTGCATTGCCTATTTCTAATATTTCCTCATCACTTAACTCTTTTATTTGTGGTGTTTTTAGCAATTCTTCTTCCAGTTCATCAACATTTTTTGACAACTCCGCTATGCGGTCAGATAGCGTAGCTATCGCTTGTGCTTGTTGGCGTAGCATATCTGCTGATTCTTTAATATAATAATATTCATCTTGAAGCCACTCTAATTCTTCTGCTAATTCGTATGCGTTCATTCTTCAGCGTCCTCCATTACTGCTCTACCGACAAGCCTATTGACCTTATCAGCAATCGCTGTTGATAAATCGTCCATGACCTTATCATAGCCATAATCCCCAATTAAATCAACCATATCCATCATGATGAAATGGTATCTTGCTTCTTCATTGTGGTGCATAAAACCCCCGTTAGTTAAAAGACAATGCCAATTAAAAGACATAACCACCTAAAAGTCAATACATAAGACAAAAATAAACTACTTGACAACATTCCAAAAGTGCAGTATAATAACTATATAGTTAAACAACATAGACTATCGTTGATTGGTTCTTTATGTTAATTGATAGTAATCTATATTCACAGTTATGACATAGACTATATTAACTATAACGATACCTATATTACCCGCAAGCGAGTGCATTATCGATTGTCCCAATCAATCCAATAATCATCTGGGTCCTCAGCATCTAAACCACCATCAATATACCCGTTATCATCAATCAACGATTCAGTCATAGCCGTGTCTGCTTCATTCATTAGGTCTTGCCTAACTTGTATAGGGATATAAGCCTCAATCGTTTTAAGACAATCTGAGCATAATTCCACATATTGCCTAGTGATACCATGCTTTATGGTAGCCTCAAAGTCAGTTAATGACGCATTACAACATTGGCATCGCATCTTAAAAATCTCCTTCTGTGAATTCTTCGGCTATCTCTTTCCAATATGCTTTGACCTTGTCAATAACATCTTGTGGCGCCGTGTTAGGTTCATAATCTTCTTCAATCTCTAATTGACCTAAAGCCTCATACCAATTCGATTCTTCAGCCCAATAGTAAACACCACCAGACGATAGCGCAGACTCTAGCGCCTCAAGATAAGCCTCTTCATCAAAATCATCATCTTCTGGTTCATAATACCGATTGTTGTTGTAATTCATAAAAGCCTCTCCATTCAATTTAAATTGATTAAGTAATACCAACACATCACCAACACTAAGAAAACCTCTCTAAAGCCCTCTAAATCAATTCTAGAGGTATTCCCAAGTATAGCATAAAACCACTCCAACAAGATGATAGACAACATAGGCTAAAACTAGGTATGTCATGCCCCAAAATAGTATAGTTTTCATATTATTGTATCCTCTTTTAATTCAATAACTTCGTCAATATTCCAATCGCCGAAACTTGTTTGCTTAAAATCTCCGCCGTCCATGTCATAGGCAATCTCTTTAGCCTCGCTTAGGCTATCCGCCTCAATATCGGCATAGACATAAGACATATAACTTGCTAATACTCTATACTTGGTTTTCATTTGCAGGTTCTCCATGTTTTTGGTTAAGTATCTCCATGAAATCAGAATACCATTTATCAAATTCATTAATCCCATACATAAGCCTAAATTGTGGGTCATCAAGCCTCATTGACATAAATTCCATGTAATAGTCAAATCTATCCATTTATTCAATCTCCCATTCCGTTATCGTCATCTGTTCCATATTCAAATAAAAAGGCATCTAGATAAGCCTGAGCATCTGCCTCAGTTTCAAACCATTCATTATTTAATACATCTTCTTCATCATAATCATAAACATACCAAGTGTTTACCCCGTTTGGGTTATCTTCCTGTAATATTCCTAAATTATATAGTTTCATGTTTGTAAGCCTCTCTCGCATTGTGAATGTTTAGCCATAAATTAAACAGTTCTCCATCGGATAAGCGCCATAAGTGTTTCTGATATTGTGGGTCAGTTTTACCCTCAAGATAACCTAGGTCTTTCCATATTTCATATTGCATTTCGCTTCTGGTCATACTATCGACTCCTTTCTCAATCGTTTGTAATACTTCTTTATCAGTTTGTTAGCCTCTTTAATCTCTGAATGCATTACCTCAATGCCGTCCCATCTATCATCATCTAAATAGGTTTCTATTGATTCTGTAAGCCTTGCCAATAGGTCAATAGTGTAGGCTTGCTCTAATTTATCCATTATTACCCTTTCATATAGTCTAAGCGCTGAAATGTTTCCATGTCTGTGTAGCCTGATTCATGGATTCGATATAGTGTAGTTAAATATCGTTTAGGGTCTGATTCATCTAACCATATATTTATGTCAATAGTGTTATCCCATGCAGTCCAATAGTCCTCTAAGATAAAATCTATCTCTTCTGGTTTGTGAGTATCTTTTATACCCTCAATTATTCCCTTAACATAGGCTTTAATCTCGTTTAGTTCGTTATCGGATAAGTTCTCTATATTGTTTGTCATAACTAGATTTCCTCTTTAGCCGGTTCAAACTTCGGGCAATCATCATTAAAGTCTAAATCCCTTTCAATTAGCGCTAGTTTGCGCCGTTGTTCTGTGATGAACTCTCGCATATCATCGAACTCAAATAAACCCTCTATTGATTCGCTTAACTCGTTATTGTCTAACAAGTCGCATAAATCAAAATAGACTTCCTGAACTAGCGTTAGCGTGTTTCTAGACATAATAAACCCCTTTCATAGATAAAAGACAATAACATAAACAGCAGTTAAACAAGTGTAAAGGCATACGCCTGTTAGTAGTAAAGATTTAAGCATGATTAAGCCTCCGCCTTGTGCGCTTCGGCGATTTCATGCCAATTTACATTGTCAATAAAAGCCATCGCATAATCAAAGGCTAAGCCAGCAGTCCCACCAGCTTCAAGATATTCAATAGCCATAAACTTATAATCATCAGCGTCCATTTCACCATCAGGCTCAAAGCCATCAAACATTTCAAGGTTTACTCGCCATGTGGCGTAATTAGTCCATCCGTTGTATTTAGTTCTATCAGTCATTTTAAGCCCCTTATTAGATTGCAACATTGTTGAGATAGGTAACGCCCTTGCGTGTGGCGACATTAGCGCCCAAAGCCCTTAGGCGTGATTTGGTTGTAGGTGTTTGCCATCTGCGTAATGTTTCTTTGTTTACATCTACAATTCTGGGTGTAATGACATCGCCTACCATATTTGAATTGATAACAGTAGCAATATGGTTGCCATGTAAATAGACTGCAAGACTGCCATCAAATCTAGGTGTTACGACTGTATTGCCTGATTGCCACGCCTTATTGTTGTAAATGGCGTTAAGCATTTGTTGTTCAATCTTTCTCATTTGTATTACTCCTGTCTAAAGTTAAGATACTGCGTTGACTAAGACACCCTCTCAGGTGTTTCGGCTATTTAAGCCTCTTCAGTTAGTCTTTTAAGGTTATCGGACATTGTTGTTAAGTCTTGCTCAGCTTGCAGGGCGTGTTGAATCAAAGTATTGATGTAATCGTATCTCGGCTCAGTTCCTGCTAAGTCTTGCAAAGCCTGACCCAAGTCCTTTACCAAGTATTTTAGATAAATTACTTGTCCATCTCGGCTCATTTTATTTAAGTCTATCTCAGTTCTTCTCATGGTTCTTTTCTCCTGTTAGTTAGTTAAAAGTTATCGATGCAAATTAGTCTAAATTCTCTACCCTGATATTTATTGCGTAAGATTTCAATATCATGCTTAGCCATATCGTAATGGTCATTAGTGTATGAATAAACCTGATACCATTCATCGGGATTGTTCTCAGGCTTGATGATGTATTTCTGTTCAATATAAAACATGGTTTTACTCTCCTGTTATCTACTGTTTATCAATACTACTAGCCTCTAGTCTGACAGGGTTTTTATCGTAAGTGGTTGCACATTGTGAAAATCAGGGAAAACACCTAGAAATTCCTACGAGCTGGCGGTTATTACTTTTAGTTATGATTCTCTCAGTCTTTATACTTAGGGTTTACCCTCGAAAACTGCGAACGCTACCCTGTTGATACTAACCCCTCAACTCAGGCTAAAACGCCTCTAAAGCCCTCTATTGCAGTCTAAACAGTATCTCAGGGTTTTCCCGTAGGTGTTGATAGTGTCTGGCTATCAAGTGCCAATGAGGATAGGCTTAGGCTATGCTCTATGTTGGTGCTAGGTTGCACTAGGTTGCACTATAAAGGTGCAACTCAGCCCCATACACTCACGCTATCAACCAACACAGGTCAATAGTATTTACCTATGATGTCATATATGCGTGTAAGCGTATATTCGTATATGCGTATATATCGATATTGTTACAAGTAAGTAAGCGCTCACTAACCTAGCACTATATTGGTGCAAGGATGATGTAAGTAAGTGCTAACTAACATAGGGGGGAGGGGTAGTCTATGTTGTGTAATGTTGGCGGAGCCTCCATAGCATACAAAAAAGTAAAATAGAACAATGGTAATTGCTAAAAAAGGGACACTGTCAATAGTATCGTATGTTATTGATTAGTATAGAATAATAAAAAAGGGACAGAGTCGCTGGAAATGCTCACTCCGTAGGAGGTCGCTGTTGTCCCCAGCGGAGACCTATATTGTCTAGGCAGACCCGCTGAATCTGCACAGTCGCAGACGACTATGCTGCCGTCTATGTTGTTGTTTTATAAGAAGTGTAAAAATATTACTTGACAAAATCGTAAAAGTATGCTAAAATCGCCTTACAAGTTCAAGCAACACACTATAAAGAATCGTGTAAGCCCTGCAAGCAGTGAATTATTATAGCACAACTAAACCACCGCTAAACCACTTGGTGAAAAACAATTACCAAGAAACCTCCTGATAGCGAAAGGCTTAGTCTAACGACAGCATACTATAGTAACTATAGGGCTTCTTAAAAAATTTCTGTCTTTCCCTTTAAGGATAAAAAGGCTTTATGTTAGAAGTTGAAAAACAATTATCTACCGAAGATACACAGTCTTCAGACGATGGTACTGTCTTAAAGAAGAAGCGACCAAAGCTGGTTAGACGAGAAGTTGTCGATGGTAAACCTGTTCGTGGTCGTCCCTCCAAGAAGGCAATTGCCAAGAAAAAGAATCCCGGCATTGTGGGGAGACCGCCGGGCGACGCAGCACGAATAGCAGAGTTTAAAGCAAGACTGTTGGCAACGCATGGTGATAGTGTCATTGAGAAGATAATCACCACCGCCCTACAAGATGGACACCCTGCACAGGGAGCAATGCTAAAGTTCTGTGGAGAACGATTGTTGCCTCTATCTAGTTTCGAGGGCAAGACCGGTGGAGGAACACCGCAGATTTCAATTAATATCAGCGGACTAACAAATACAACGATAGAAGCAGACGAAGTCATTGATAACGATGTTACTGATGTAACCATTAAGGACATCGATGAATCTTGATTTTAAACTACTGAAGTGGCAACAAACAGTATTTAAAGACCAGACCCGATTTAAAGTAATCGCTGCTGGTCGCCGTTGTGGTAAAAGTAGATTATCAGCAGTAACGCTGTTAATTGAAGGTTTGAATTGTCCTGAAGGTTCTAGTGTGATGTATGTGGCACCAACCCTAGGACAAGCCCGGACGATTATGTGGGACTTGTTGATGGACTTAGGAAAGCCTGTCATCAAATCTGCTCACATCAACAACCTTGAGATAACTTTGGTTAACGGCAAGAAAATCCTCATCAGAGGAGCCGACAACCAAGACTCTTTGCGTGGTGTGTCTTTGTCGTACTTGGTAATGGACGAGGTCGCTTTTATCAAGTCAGAGATTTGGGAACGAGTACTTCGTGCTGCTTTGTCGGATAAAAAAGGTAGAGCCATGTTTATCTCTACTCCATCTGGACGAAACCATTTCTATGAGTGGTTTCAATTGGGACAGAGTGGAGACGATGCAGATTGGAAATCTTGGCACTTTACCACCGCTGACAATGAAACGATTGACCCGAAAGAGATTGAGGCTGCAAAAAGAACACTCAGCAGCTTTGCGTTCAATCAAGAATATCTGTCTTCCTTCAATAATGCTGGCGCAGGATTATTTAAAGAAGAATGGATTAAGTTTGGCGATGAACCTGACATTGGTTCGTGGTATATTGCGGTAGACTTAGCTGGCTTTGAAGATGTCGCTAAAAGTGCTAACGCCACTAAGAAAAGACTAGACCAGTCCGCTATCGCAGTTGTAAAAGTAACCGATGATGGTACTTGGTTTGTCGATAAGATTGAAGCTGGTCGCTGGGATATACAGACTACTGCACTCAATATTTTAAAGAATATTAGAGAGTATGAACCTCTAGCAGTTGGTATCGAGCGAGGGGCGCTAAAGAATGCAGTATTGCCTTACCTCAGTGATTTGATGCGAAAGAACAACTGTTACGCTCATATCTTAGATTTGACGCATGGCAATAAGAAAAAAGTAGATAGGATTGTTTGGGCTTTGCAAGGTCGCTTCGAGCATGGACGAGTTATACTCAATGCTGAAGAAGACTTTGAAGAGTTTGTTGACCAACTACTAATGTTTCCAACCGCACAGGTGCATGATGACTTACCTGATGCGTTAAGCTATATCGACCAACTCGCTGTCACGAGCTACAGTATTGACAACGACGAAGACGATTGGCAAGCATTAGATGTGGTTAGTGGCTATTAATAAAGGACTAAAATGGCTGAAAATATGGACATGAACGAAAGTACTGTTTGGGAAGAACCTTCCGAATCAGATAAAGAATTAACTGCCTTTGTTATTCAACATTGCGACAGATGGAGAGATTCCAGAGACGAGAACTATTTAGAAGACTGGAAAGAGTACGAAAGAATCTTCCGTGGCGTATGGGCTGACGAAGACAAGACACGAGAGTCTGAGCGTAGTCGCTTAATTAGTCCAGCTACACAGCAAGCGGTAGAAACCCGCCATGCTGAAATCATGGAAGCTATCTTTGGTAACGGAGAGTTCTTTGACATTAAAGATGATGTCCGTGACTACAACAACAATCCAATGGATGTTGAAGCCATTAAGGTTCAGCTCAAAGAGGATTTAGAAAAGCATAAGATTCGTAAGTCGATTGACCAAATCGAATTGATGGCTGAGATTTATGGTACTGGTATTGGTGAGATTATCGTCAAGCAAGAGAAAGAGTTTGTTCCTGCAACGATGCCAATGCCGGGCATGACTCAAGCAGCCTATGGCGTACAGGAGAAAGAATACTTCTGCGTCAAGGTTAATCCTGTCAATCCTAAGAACTTCCTCATTGACCCCAACGCTACCTCGATTGACGATGCGATGGGATGTGCTATTGAGAAGTTTGTGTCTATTCACAAAGTGGTTGAGGGCATGGAAAAAGGTATCTATCGTAAGGTAGACATCGGACCCGCTGGCAACGACGATGACTTAGAAGTGACTCAAGAAGTCGTTCAGTACCAAGACGATAAAGTTAAACTTCTGACATACTACGGCTTAGTTCCAAAAGAATATCTAGAGCAGTTAGAGAACAAAGATGAAGAAGTTGTTGACCTCTTTCCTGAAGACAGTACTGCTGATACCTATAGTGGTCTAGTCGAAGCGATTGTTGTTATCGCTAATGATGGACTCTTACTCAAGGCTGAGAAGAACCCCTACATGATGCAAGACCGCCCTGTGTTGGCGTATCAGGATGACACTGTCCCTAATCGTTTCTGGGGTCGTGGCACTGTTGAGAAAGCCTACAATATGCAAAAGGCTATCGATGCTCAACTACGCAGTCATCTAGATAGCTTGGCACTGACAACAGCCCCAATGATTGCAATGGATGCTACTCGCCTACCTCGTGGCTCACGCTTTGAAGTTAAGCCCGGTAAAGCAATCCTTACTAATGGTAATCCAGCAGAGATTCTATTCCCATTCAAGTTCGGACAAACCAGTCCTGAGAACTTTGCTACCTCTAAAGAGTTTGAGCGTATGTTGCTAATGGCAACTGGCACATTAGATAGCCAAGGAGTAGTATCACAGGCTTCCAGAGACGCTTCCGGTGCTGGTATGTCTATGGCAATGGCTGGCATTATCAAGAAGTATAAGCGGACTCTGACGAACTTCCAAGAAGACTTTATGGTTCCGCTGATTAAGAAAGCAGCCTTCCGTTATATGCAGTTTGACCCTGAGCGTTATCCATCGGTAGACATGAAGTTCATGCCTAGCGCTACCTTGGGTATTATGGCTCGTGAGTACGAACAACAGCAGCTTATTGGCTTGTTGCAGACCCTTGGACCCAATACTCCAGTACTACCAATCATCCTTAAAGGCATTATTGGTAACTCTAGCCTGTCTAATAGGGCTGAATTGGAGCAAGCATTGACCCAAATGAGTCAACCAGACCCACAACAGGCTCAAATGGCTCAAATGACACAGCAATTACAAATGGAACAGGCTCAGGCTACAACTAAATCACTACAGGCTAGGGCGCAAAGAGACTCTGCAGAGGCTGCTAAGACGGTTGTAGAGACCCAATTGATGCCAGAAGAGCTTCGTGCCAAGGTTATTAGTTCGTTATCTACTAACATTGATAGTAAAAACCAAGAATCTGAGTTCGCTAAACGAGCTAAGATAGCAGAATTGATGCTCAAAGAAGCCGATATTAAGAATAAAGGCAAGATTGTTGAGCTTCAGATGCAAAAACAACAAAAGATGTAAAAATTACTTGACTTTTTTATAAAGTTGTGGTAAAATGCGGTTATAAATGTAAGTGAGTACTTACATACATTCTCCAACAAGGACAAAGAATGATAGATAAAAAACTACAAGAATACTATGAGAGTCGCTTTGCAATGATGGCGACTCAAGGCTGGTTAGATTTGATGGAAGATGCACAGAATATGTTCAATTCCTTAAATCAAGTGCTACCAATCCAAAACGAGACTGATTTACAACTAAAGCGTGGACAACTGGACATTCTCCAGTGGTTAATCAGCTTAAAAGATGTTTCAGAGCAATCCTACGAACAGCTCTTGTCGGGAGACACGGCGAATGAGTAGGAAGTTATATGACTTTAAATGCTCAGAAGGACATATCACAGAGAGTTTTGTTACAGATGAAACAACAGTAATTCCCTGTGAATGTGGTTTAGATGCTAACCGAATTATTTCGCCTATACGAATTAGTTTAGACGGCACTGACCCTGTTTTCGTATCTGCCTACGATAGATGGGCGAAAAGGCACGAAGACAAACAGAAGCAAGAAGCAAAGCAAAACGCCTGAGATACCTTTATTGGGAAATAAAGCCTCAGATTATTAATCCTAAAATCACTTGATTCGGTGACAGGAGACTTTAAATGGCAGCAACATTTATTCAAGAAGAAGAACTGTTTGAAAGCAATGAGCAAGAAGTAGTACAAGATGTTACAACTCCAGAGGCATCATCAACCGATGCACAACCTGAGGTTAAACAAGTAGAACCAGTAGATGAGTTACCTGAGAAGTATCGAGGTAAGTCAGCATCAGAAATTGCAAAGATGCACCAAGAGGCTGAAAAGCTAATAGGTCGTCAAGCAAACGAGGTTCACGAAGTACGAAGTCTTGCAGACCAGCTTTTAAAGCAACAACTCGAAGCTCGAACAAAAGAAACAGCGCCTATTGAAGAATCGCTTGAAGAAGACTTTTTTGTAGACCCTAAACAGGCTGTCAACAGACAAGTAGAAAAGCATCCTGCTGTAATTGAAGCTAGACAAGCAGCATTAGAAATGAAGAAGATGAAGACGGCACAACAACTGTCGGCTAAACATCCTGATTTTACCACTATCGCACAAGATACTGGATTCCAAGATTGGGTTAAATCTTCTAAGATTCGACTGAACTTGTTTGCCAAAGCTGATGCAGAATTTGACTTTGATGCCGCTGATGAATTGTTAAGTACTTACAAAGAACTTAAACAAATCAAACAGCAAACTCAAACGACTCAAACTGCAGCAGTAGAAAGCAAAGCTCAAGAACAAGCAATGAAGGCAGCTACAGTTGATGTTGGTGGTGCTGGCGAGAGTAGCCGAAAAGTATATCGTCGAGCAGACCTAATTAAATTGAAACTTACCGACCCTAGTCGTTATGAAGCACTGCAGGATGATATCCTAGCAGCATACGCCGAGGGGAGGGTTAAGTAATTTTAGACTTAATAATTCATAAAGGAAATTAATCATGGCAGCAGTAACATACCCCGGCGGTAGTACATCTATCGTTAACAAAACAGCAGCAGACAAGTTTATTCCAGAGATTTGGAGTGACGAAGTCATCGCTGCATACAAAGCAAACTTAGTTCTTGCAAACCTCGTCCGTAAGATGTCTTTCAAAGGCAAAAAAGGCGACACACTGCATATTCCTAAGCCAACTCGTGGCGTAGCAGCAGCTAAAGCAGCTAACACTGCAGTAACCATCCAAGCTAACACCGAGAGCGAAGTACAAGTTCTCATCGACCAACACTTCGAGTACAGCCGTTTCATCGAGGACATCGTCGAGACTCAAGCATTGTCTTCTTTGCGTTCGTTCTACACAGAAGATGCTGGTTACGCTTTGGCTAAGAAAGTTGATGACACACTCGTAGCTTTAGGCAAGTCCTTCGGCGACGGTGACGCTTCTGACTGGGTTCATAGCAACGCATACTTTATTGATGCAAGCACAGGTTTGACCCTGTACGCATTAGACACCGTTACCACATCCGATGTATTTACCGATGCTGGTTTCCGTAAGCTTATCCAGTTGATGGACGACGCTGATGTTCCAATGGACGGTCGTAAGTTTGCTATTCCCCCATCACTCCGCAATGCAATCATGGGCGTTGACCGTTACAACAGCTCTGACTTCGTTGATGGTCGTGGTGTTCAAAATGGTCAAATCGGCAAGCTATATGGTATCGATATTTATGTATCGAGCAACTTGCCTACGATTGAGACCGCAGCAGACAACTCTGTTGGTGACGCTATCAAAGCTGCTCTCTTGTTCCATACTGATACTATGGTCTTTGCCGAGCAACTTGGTGTTCGTTCACAGACTCAGTACAAGCAAGAATACTTGTCGACTCTCTATACCGCTGATACCCTCTTCGGTACTAAAGTAGTTCGCCCAGAAGCTGGCTTTGTACTTGCTGTAAACGCCTAATATAGGCAACTCAAGCTCCTTAGCTACGGCTAGGGAGTTTGTTTAAATGCATTCCATGAGTGTATTTAGACAAACATAGGAGATTACTTTGAGCCTATATCGGGGACCCGGTGGGTCAGGAGACGCTACAAACGATGCTTCTAGTCAAGCAGTTTTAGCCACTGCTGCAGCAAACGCAGCAGAAGTATCTAAGAATCAAGCACAAGCATCTGCGTCAGCAGCATCAACCTCTGCCACAAACGCATCTAATTCAGCAACTGCAGCAGCTAGTTCAGCATCCTCTGCAGCAGCGTCAGTATCTAGTATTGGTACTTCGGTTAGTGATGCCGCAACTTCAGCAAGTAACGCCAGTACCTCAGCAACCAATGCTGCCTCGTCTGCGTCATCGGCATCAACTTCTGCGACTAATGCAAGCAACAGTGCTTCATCAGCATCCACTAGCGCTAGTAATGCAAGCACATCGGCAAGCAATGCTGCCACCAGTGCTACCAATGCTTCTAACAGTGCTACAACCGCATCAACTGCAGCAACGAATGCTGGTACAAGCGCAACCAATGCTGCAGCATCTGCATCAACAGCATCGACTGCAGCAACCAATGCAAGTAACAGTGCTTCATCAGCATCAACCTCTGCAAGCAATGCCAGTTCTTCTGCATCATCTGCCTCGTCCTCAGCATCCACTGCGACGACACAGGCAAGTAATGCTAGTACTTCGGCAACAAATGCAAGTAATAGTGCTTCAGCAGCGTCTACATCGGCAACCAATGCTAGTAACAGTGCGTCTACAGCATCTACCGCAGCAACCAATGCTTCAGCAGCTCAGGTAGCAGCAGAAACTGCTAGAGACCAAACATTAACTGCTTACGATAACTTTGATGATAGGTATTTAGGAGCTAAGACTTCTGACCCTACACTCGATAACGATGGTAATGCCTTATTAGCTGGTGCTTTGTATTTCAATAGCTCTTTAGGCTATATGAAGGTGTATACCGGCTCTGTCTGGGTAGATGCCTATGCTGCTGGAACCAGTTTCTTAGCCAAAGCAAACAATTTAAGTGATTTACCTGACGCATCTGTTGCACGAACCAATCTTGGTCTCGCAATTGGTACCAATGTTCAGGCTTACGATGCAGACTTAGCAACGATTGCTGGTCTAACTCCCACCAATAACTATGCTATTATTGGTAATGGAACAAGCTGGACTTCTTCAGCATTGCCAGCAACAGGTGTAACTTCTGTAACCGGCACAGCACCGATTGTTTCTAGTGGCGGCACTACTCCAGCAATCTCGATACCAGCAGCAACTTCGAGTGTTAATGGTTACTTAACCAGCACAGATTGGTCAACATTTAACGCTAAACAAGCTGCTTTAGTTAGTGGCACAAACATCAAGACTGTTGGTGGGGTCAGTCTCCTAGGTTCTGGTGATGTAGGTACTCTAACAGTAGCTTATGGCGGAACTGGGGCTACCACGCTAACAGGGTATTTAAAAGGCAACGGAACCAGTGCTTTTACAGCTAGTTCGACAATTCCGGGGTCAGATATTGATGGAACAATAGATGGTGGAAGTTTTTAAAAAAGACTTGACAAAACAGTCAATTTGTGTTATCATTAGGAAATAAACTATGCCTACAATCTTAAAACTTAAAAACAGTGTAACAACGACTGCTACACCTACCACTTTGGTGCAGGGTGAAGCCGCTGTTAACATTACAGACAAGAAAGTCTGGATTGGTAACGCTGCATCATCGCCAGTACAGATTGTCGGTCCCGGCTCTGACGACTTAGCAGTCGCTGATGGCGGTACTGGCTCATCCACAGCTAGTGGAGCAAGAGCAAACCTTTTAGCAGTTGGCTATACCGCTACTACAGGTTCAGCGATTCTACCAAGTGGCACTACTGGACAGCGAGATGGTTCTCCTGCCGCAGGTTATATCCGCTTTAACTC
>Ga0209358_10000461_pt1 | contig 35425 bp, 33 predicted proteins | sample LauGreFa1BDMLBSN_2_FD_187574 | JGI IMG/M metagenome (GOLD analysis project Ga0209358, IMG submission 187574) | Freshwater lake microbial communities from Lake Michigan, USA - Fa13.BD.MLB.SN (SPAdes) (version 2) | ecosystem: Environmental > Aquatic > Freshwater > Lake | place: Lake Michigan, USA... | reverse complement strand
GAGTTCGGGGGTGATTGTGATGGCATTTTTCATCAGGCGGCTCCCCGATAGGCCGAGAGACTCTCGAACAGTCCGCGGCCATCCGTGCCGCCGACGAGTGTCTCGATCAGGTTTTCGGGATGGGGCATCATGCCGAGCACGTTGAGTTTTTCGGAATAGATACCGGCAATATCGTTCAGGGATCCGTTCGGATTGCCTGCTTTGGTGTCGCCCTGCGCATCGCAATAGCGGAAGGCGACGCGGTTTTCGCCTTCAAGGCGGGCTATCGTTTCCGCGTCGGCGACGTAATTGCCTTCGCCATGCGCGATTGCAACTTTGATGATATCGCCTGTTGAATAGTGCGACGTGAAAGCGGTGTCCGTGCGGCCGACTTTGAGGTGCTGCATCTTGCAGATGAATTTCAGGCCGGCATTGCGCATGAGAACGCCGGGCAGAAGGCCGGATTCGACGAGAATTTGAAAGCCGTTGCAGATGCCCAAGACTAGCCCGCCCCGCGCGGCATGGGCGCGAACCGCATCCATAACGGGTGCGCGGGCGGCAATGGCACCGCAGCGGAGATAATCGCCATAGGAAAAGCCGCCCGGAAGCACGACGAGATCGGTACCCTTCGGCAAGTCTGCGTCCTGATGCCAGATCGAGACGGGGTCATGGCCGGTTGCCTGACGAAGGGCACGAATAACATCGCCTTCGCGGTTGGAACCCGGAAATGTAATGACGGCTGATTTCATGGGAGCGCTTTCAGCCGAGAATCTCGACGCGGTAGTTTTCAATGACGGTGTTGGCGAGGAGTTTTTCGCAGGCGCTTTTCAAGAGCCCTTCCGCCTTGGCGGGGTCGTTCGAGTCGAGTTCGATATCGAACACTTTGCCCTGCCGGACGCTGTCAATGCCTTCAAGGCCGAAGGATTGCAGCGCGCCTTCAATGGCTTTGCCCTGAGGGTCGAGAACACCATTTTTCAAAGTAACGGTAATACGGGCTTTCATGGGAGGCTCGATTCGCAAAACAGGTCATAAAATCGTTAGACGGCGTGAGCCGCCGGTGCAAGGCGCGGAACGCCTCAACTGCGGTAATCGCCGTTGATCTCGACATATTCTTTTGTGAGGTCGCAGGTCCAGACCGTGAACTGGCCTTTCCCCAAGCCAATATCAACGGTGATGGCGATATTCTGGCCTTTCATATAGGCGGACACTGTTTCCTCGCTATACGACGGATCACGCATTCCTCGGGCGGCAACGCGGTATTCGCCGAAGAAAATGGCGATCCGGTCGCGGTCGGCAGGTTCGCCCGCTTTGCCGATAGCGGCAACGATGCGGCCCCAATTCGCATCTTCGCCGGCGATTGCGGTTTTGACCAGCGGTGAGTCGGCGATGGACTTGGCGATTTTCTTGGCGGAGGCGGAAGTCGTCGCGCCTTTGACGTTGATCGACACGAAATGCCGCGCGCCTTCGCCATCGCGGACAACCTGATGGGCAAGATCAAGGATCAATCGGTCAAGCGCCTTGCGAAACCCTGCCAGACGCCGGTCAGACGGCGAAGTGATTCTCGGGGCGCCTCTTTTTGCTGCCATGCCCGTTGCGCAGAGGATCAGTGTGTCCGAGGTCGAGGTGTCGCTATCGACTGTGATCGCGTTGAAGGATGTTTTGACCGAGCGCGAAAGCAGCGCCTGAAGCACCGGTGCGTCGATGGCGGCATCGGTGAAGACGAAGGACAGCATGGTCGCCATGTCGGGCGCGATCATGCCTGCGCCCTTGGCAATGCCGTTAATGGTGACGGAGACGCCGTCAATGGTCGCTGTTGCGGTGGCACCCTTTGGATAGGTGTCGGTCGTCATTATGGCCTTGGCAGCGTCGATCCATGGCTCGCCTGCGGCGCGGCGGACGCAATCGGGCAGAACCGGATCGAATTTGCGGGCGTCGAGCGGTTCGCCGATGACGCCGGTCGAGGCGAGAAGGATTTCATCGGGTTTGCAACCTAGCGCCTTGGCAGCTTGCCCGGCGGTGTGGCGCGTCGACTCGGCGCCAATTTTGCCGGTGAAGGCATTGGCATTGCCGGAATTGACAATGAGGCCCCGGATTGATCCGCCTTTGAGGGCATTCCGGCACCAATCGACCGGTGCCGAAGGGCATTTCGACCGCGTAAAAACGCCTGCCGCTTGGGTTCCCGCAGGCATGGCGACAAGGAGGACATCCGTCCGGCCCTTGTAGCGAATGCCAGCTTCAGCCGTCGCAAAGGTGACGCCTTCCACAGCGGGAAGCGTCGGGAAGGCTGAAGGGGCAAGAGGAGACACGGTACTGGCCATGGCCCTGAACTCCGATTGGCGGACCGGTGAAGGCTAGGCCTCTCCGGTCCGGCGGATGGTTATTGTGCGGGCGTATCGACCCGTTCGATCTTGGCCTTTGCGCGCAATGCCATGACGGCATCCTGCTGGCTCTTCCGGATCAGATATTGTTCGATCTGACCTTTGACCTCATCAAAGCCAGGGACGGGACGTTCGCGAATATCCTCGACCTTGATGACGTGGAAGCCGAACTGGCTTTTGACGGGATCGGAAACATCGCCGACTTTCATCGCGAATGCGGCGGTCGAGAATTCGGGAACCATTCTTTCCTTGGTGAAATACCCAAGATCGCCACCTTCCGCGCCCGAACCCGGATCCTTGGAAACTTCGCCGGCAACCTTGGCAAAATCTTCGCCAGCCTTGAGGCGGGTGACGACAGCCTTCGCCGCGTCTTCTGTTTCGACGAGGATGTGACGGGCGCGAATTTCCGGCTCCGGCTTCATTTGCTTGACTGATTCGTCATAGAGTGCACGCATGCTGGCTTCCGTCACCAATTTGCGGGCTTCGACGGCGAGGTATTCCTCGAGCAGGACTTTGTCATTGCGATAGGCCATACGACGTTTGAAGTCCGCACTCTCGTCGAGCTTGGCTTCACGAGCGGCTTTAGACGCAAGTCGCAAATCGGCGAGATAGGCAATGTAGTAATCGCGGCGCTTTTCTTCCGGCATTTGCTGCACGGCTTCGGCCAAATCTTCGGCCGCGACGGCGATATCCTGTTCGGTGATTTCCATACCGTCAACTTTTGCGACCACGGTATCGGCGGCGAATGCGAGCGGCGTGAACACCAGGAAGGAAAGGGACAAAGCACTCAATACTGCAACCGGCGTTGTGCGAATAAATGAGAAGCGGCGCATGAAAGAACCTTTTCGAAAAATGATTGCCATCTGCGCACTACTGATTGATACAGACGCGGAAGGCAAGAGCTTCGAGAGCGCACTTTGAATTTTCCTTCGAAGTGCTTATTTAGATGGTATCAAAATTTGGATTTGGGATGGCAGCACACTTTGCTGCGATGAAAGGTCTGTGATGTTCGGCGCACTAGCCAAGAAAATTTTCGGTTCGGCCAATGATCGCCGGCTCAAGACATTTGCTCCAAAGGTTCAGGCGATCAACGCGCTTGAGGCGGAAGTTTCGGTGTTGAGCGATGACGCTTTGAAAGCACGCACTGTGGAGTTCCGTGCGCAGCTCGCGGCGGGGCGCTCGCTCGATGATCTGCTCGTGCCAGCCTTTGCAACGGTGCGCGAAGCCGCCAAGAGAACACTCGGGCAACGCCATTTCGATATGCAGCTGATTGGCGGCATGGTGCTGCATGAAGGCTCGATCGCGGAAATGAAGACGGGCGAGGGCAAGACGCTTGTGGCAACCTTGCCGACCTATCTGAACGCATTGGCGGGCAAGGGCGTGCACGTTGTCACGGTGAACGACTATCTCGCTCGGCGCGACTCGGAGTGGATGGGCCAGATTTACCGGTTTCTTGGGCTCTCCGTCGGGGTGATCGTGCATGGTCTTGATGATCGCCAGCGGGCGGAAGCCTATGCCGCCGACATCACCTATGGCACGAACAATGAATTCGGCTTTGATTATCTGCGCGACAATATGAAGTATGAACTCGCGCAGATGGCACAGCGCGGGCATTATTTCGCGATTGTCGACGAAGTTGACTCGATCCTCGTCGACGAAGCGCGCACACCGCTGATTATATCCGGGCCGCTCGATGACCGCTCGGAACTTTATAACGCGATTGACGGGTTGCTGCCGCGTCTCGCGCCCGAACATTTCGATCTTGATGAAAAGCAGCGTTCCGTGTCGCTGACTGAAGCCGGCAATGTGAAGATCGAGGAATTGCTGGCGGAGGCAAATCTTCTGAAAGAGGGAAGCCTCTATGATGCGGCTAATGCCACGCTCGTGCATCACGTCAATCAGGCGTTGCGCGCGCACACGCTGTTCCAGCGGGACAAGGATTACATCGTCAGCAACAATGAAGTGGTGATTATTGACGAGTTTACCGGCCGTATGATGCCGGGACGGCGTTATTCCGAAGGCTTGCACCAGGCGCTCGAAGCGAAAGAGCATGTGCAGGTGCAACCGGAGAACCAGACGCTCGCCTCCATCACGTTCCAGAATTATTTCAGGCTTTATGCAAAGCTTGCCGGCATGACAGGAACGGCTGCGACCGAAGCCGACGAATTCATGGATATTTACAAGCTCGACGTGGTCGAGATTCCGACCAATGTGACAGTCGCGCGGCTTGACGAGGATGATGAGGTCTACCGGACCGCGCCGGAAAAATATCGCGCCATTGTTCGCGAGATCGAATCGGCGAGCCAGAAGGGGCAGGCGCTGCTGGTGGGCACGACGTCGATCGAGAAATCGGAATATCTGGCCGATTTTCTTGTCAAGGAAGGCTATACGCTGATTGATTTTGCCGATCCGAAGGCGTTGCTGCCGCTTTATGCGTCGGCGCGGTCGGGGAAGCCGTCAAAAACGTTCGCGGTGTTGAATGCGCGGTTCCATGAGCAGGAGGCGTTTATCGTCGCGCAGGCCGGTGTGCCCGGCGCAATTACGATTGCAACGAATATGGCAGGGCGCGGCACCGATATCCAGTTAGGCGGCAATGCCGATATGCGCATCCGCCACGAATTGGTGGATGTGAACGATCCGGCAGAGCGGGCAGTGGCCGAGGCGAAGATCCGTGCGGAAGTGGCGGAGCTCAAGCAATTGGCGCTGGCGGCGGGCGGGCTTTATGTTGTGGGTACCGAGCGGCACGAAAGCCGCCGGATCGACAACCAGTTGCGCGGGCGTTCCGGCCGGCAGGGGGATCCGGGGCAATCGAAATTCTTCCTGTCTTTGCAAGACGATCTGATGCGGATTTTCGGCTCCGACCGGATGGACGGCATGCTGCAGAAGCTGGGTCTGAAGGAAGACGAGGCGATTATCCATCCGTGGATCAACAAGGCAATCGAGAAGGCGCAGCAAAAGGTCGAGGCGCGCAATTTCGACATGCGGAAGAACATTCTGAAATATGATGATGTGATGAATGATCAGCGTAAGGTCATTTTCGAACAGCGTCGTGAATTCATGGCGGAAGAGAGCGTCAGGCCGATCATCGATGAAATGCGGCATGGCGTGATTGATGATCTGATTGCCACGCATATTCCCGAAGGAGCCTATCCCGAGCAATGGGATATCGAGGGATTGGCGATTGAGTCAGGCAAGGCGCTCGGGTTCAGTGCGCCTGCGGCAGACTGGGCGAAGGAAGAAGGCATTGCCGACGAGGAAATGCGCGACCGGCTCAAGACAGCGGCGGACGAGGCCTATGCCCGGCGTATCGAGAAAAATACGCCGGATGTCATGACTTACGTTGAAAAGCAGGTTCTGTTGCAAACGCTGGATCATTTGTGGCGCGAGCATCTCGTGACGCTCGACCATTTGCGGCAGGTGATTGGCTGGCGCGGCCTTGCGCAGCGCGATCCGCTGAACGAGTACAAGCAGGAGGCGTTCGAGCTGTTTGACGGGCTGATCGGCAATTTGCGCGAGCAAGTGACGGGTCAGTTGATGCGGGTCGAGGTGATGTTCCAGGCGCCGCCTCAGCCCGAATTGCCGCCGATGGAAGCAAGCCATATCGACGCGACAACGGGCGCTGACGAAATGGCGCTGGCCAATCTTGCTTTCGCGCAACCGGCAGTACAAGCGGCACCCGAGCGCGACGCGCGCGACCCGTCGACATGGGGACGCGTTGGTCGTAACGAGCTGTGCCCTTGCGGTTCGGGGAAGAAATACAAGCATTGTCACGGGACGTTGGCATAAGGGAAGCGCTTCTTCTGTCAGTGAGGGGCTGTTTGGCGTCTGTTTGTGAGGAGTGCGTGTTTTGTCCGATCAGCCGAAACCTCGACAGAACCTCTTGCGCTATCGCGAGCATCGTATCTTCAAGGCGATGATTGTTGCTGCGGCGGTTGCAGTGGTCGCCGCTCTTGCGGATGCGGCTGGACCTGCCTTCGGGGCGAGCCTGTTTGTTCCGCCCTTGGCTGCATCTCTGTTTCTTGTGATTGCTGTGCCCGAATCCGCGATGGCGCAACCGCGCGCGCTTCTGGGCGGTCAGGTGCTGTGCGCGGCGATCTCGATCGCGGTCATGCACTTCCTGCCTTGGCCGGAACTCGTGGTTGCGGGCGCGTTTTTTCTCTCAGTTGCAGCAATGATCCTGACGCGGACGGTGCACGCACCCGCAGCGGCAACCATCTATTTCGTGATTGTCAGCCACGCATCCTGGGAGATGATTTTTGTCCCGATCGCAGCAGGTAGCGTGTTTGTAATCGTGATGGGCGTCATGATCAACCGCCTGCGCGGAGAGCCCTATCCCCGCCATTGGCTCTAGATATCAACCCCTTCGCGGCGGGAGCGGGATATTTGCCGGGAAGGTTGACGGCTTCTCGTTCGATTTGAACCAATCGAGAACGGGTGTCTCCTCGGCACGGGCCGTATCGATCGTTTCCGTGTCTGAAGCAGTCGTACTCTTGAACAGTGAGCCGATCGAGAACAGCGAAAGTGTCGGTATGATCGGAGTAGACTTTGTTGCATTTGCAACAATAACCGGCTTCGCGGTGCTCGGTGTCTCCACTTTTGCGACATTCGTTACTGGCGTGCTCGGTGTCTCGAACGGCACTTCGCTGATCTGGGCGAGTGCTTCGGGGCGGCTGAATTCGCCTGCCGCGTCCATTTTCTTGAATTCCGGAGTCTGGTGCAAGGATCGGAAAGAGGCGTGCTGGTCCCCGTCGGCGTACCTCATGCTGATGGCACGCGTGCCAGACGACATAAGGGATGCGACCTGAGCTTCATCCGCCTTTTGTTTGGCGATTACCGCTGTATCAATGGCATCGGCGGGTTCGTCGCCCGAGCAGGAAGGCTCGCTGTCTGTATCGAAAGCGTAGCGTGTTCCGCAATATCCGACCGTCGGTGCACGCTTTGAAACCTCGAAACGGTCGCTGCCTTCCTTCAGGTTCTTCCAGAAGGCAATATTCGGATCGTTGCGGAATTTTGAAAGGTTTTCAGCTGTCATCCGGAACGGATAGGACTGGAATTGCATTGATTTCTGGCCGCCGACAAAAGCTTCGCGAGCGATGGCATAAATTTCTTCCATCTGCCCATTGGTCATCGCGAAGCATCCGCGCGACGAGCACGTGCCATGCACCATGATATCGCCGCCATTGCGGCCAAGTGACCGTTCTAGCGGGTTGGGATAACCTACATTGAAGGACAGCCACATGCTCGAATTCGGGTTCATTTGGCCGGCGGAAACTGTGTAGAAGCCTTCCGGCACCTGACGGTCGCCCTCTCGCTTCTTGGGGCCGAGTTGGCCGGACCAGCGGCAAACGGGATAGGTTTTGAGGAGAGCGTATTCGCCGGACGAGGTCTGCTTCCAGACTTCGATCTCCGATTCTTTCTTGTAGGCGCGAATCAGCACGGGTGACGTCTTGGTGGCACCGATACTGGCCATGGACGACAGCGTAGCCGCCGGGATCGGCGTTGATGCCCGTGCAGATTTCTGCGTCGTTTCTTTCGAACAGCCTGCAGCCACTACCGCAATCGCAAGCAACGCAACACTTCGGGCAATCCACGACGTCATAAAGCCCCCTCGGGAACTACAAGCTACTCTGATCATCCCCAACAATTAGACGAAAGATGTTTATCAGGAATTAATGACAACAAACAAATCGACCACAGTCTAGTCGATCTCGTTCCTGCACTCAAATCTTTCGTCCGATGGCAAGAAATTTTTCAGAGCGTTGATTACGCAGTTCGTCCGGGGAGAGTGCAAGAAGCGGTGCCAGTACGTTCTCGACAGTATCGCCAACGGTATCGACGGCTTTTTCCGGAAGCCTGTGGGCACCGCCGATCGGTTCGGCGATGATTGTATCGATGATACCGAAACGCAACAAATCCTGCGCGGTGATCTTCATGGCGGTTGCCGCATCCTGCGCGCGACCGGAGTCACGCCACAAAATCGATGCGGAGGCTTCCGGCGAGGCGACCGTATAGATTGAATGCTCAAGCATCATGACGCGGTTTGTGCTGGCAATCGCGACTGCACCACCCGAGCCACCCTCGCCGATAATGACCGAGATGTTTGGCACACCAAGCCCGAGGCAGGCATCCGTTGACCGTGCGATGGCCTCGGCCTGCCCGCGTTCCTCGGCCGCGATCCCCGGATAGGCGCCTGCCGTGTCGATGAACGAGAGAACAGGCATACCGAACCGTTCGGCCATCGCCATGATGCGGACAGCCTTGCGGTAGCCTTCCGGCATGGCCATGCCAAAGTTATGACGCAAGCGCGTTTCCGTATCCGAACCCTTTTCCTGTCCGATCACGGCAACGGATTGACCCCGGAAACGACCAATCCCAGCCATAATCGCTTCGTCCTCGCCGAAGGTTCGATCACCAGAAAGTGGGGTGAAATCTTCGATCAGGCGGGTGACATAATCCTTGAAATGCGGTCGCATCGGGTGGCGCGCAACCATCATCTTCTGCCAAGGCGTCAAAGCGCTGTAGAGCTCCTTGAGCGCCGCTTCGGCACGGGCCTCCGACCGACGGATATCTTCGGAGATGCCTGGTGATTCATTCGTTGCCAGCAAGGCACGAAGTTCGTCGGCCTTCGCCTCAATCTCCGCGACGGGCTTTTCAAAATCGAGATAGCTGCGCATCAAACCTGCCGTTACCTGCGTGATCGCTCGAACCCTGTGTAACTCTTTACCATCGCGGCGGGGGTTCCCGCGAGGGCCGTACTAGTGGCCCGTGAAGACGTTTTCGTCAAGACGTGCTTGCGCGGCCGGCACAAAAACCGGCGACATCACACGTTGTGCGCGCCGGACCTGGCTGACCGCCATCGGACGATAAAGAAGTTTTGTTGCCTCGACGAGATGAACGCCAGCCACCGGGAGGGGCAGGATGGAGCCCATTCTTTCCCAGACATCCGCTGATTTCAGAAAGAGCGGGCGTTGGACCGGAGGCACATAAAGTGCTTCCGCCCAGTGGATTGGCGAGAAGAGCGAGTCACGGAGAAGATTGTTTAATTGTCGCCGCGAGAAAGGTTGTCCCTGGCCGAAGGGCGTCGAGTCAATACGCGCCCAAAAACCGCTTCGATTTGGGACGATTGCGATGATGCGCCCGCCCGGCGTTAATACGCGCCAGAGTTCGGAGAGCATTTCTCCGGGGCTTTCCTCGGTCTCCAGTGCATGAACGACAAGAATACGGTCGATGCACGAGTCCGGCAGTGGCAGCATGGTCGAGCGGACAAGAGCCGTTGATGACAACCCGTGCGAGGGCCAGTTTACAACACCCTGACCTTCCGGCATGAAGGCAAGCACCCGTTCTGATTCACCTTGAAAGGGGCCAAGATAGGGGGTGGCGTATCCGATGCCCAGTGTTGCAAGAGAGCTTGTATTGTTCCAGCGGTCCCTGATAGTTTCTACCAGAATACGCCGGGTCACCCGTCCGAGGGGGCCTGCGTAGAAATTTCTCAGATCAACAACATCGAGCGACATTTTAGCACCTTACTCAATTCGACGCATGAATGCTTGCGTTCAATACAGCATGAGGATCAATTATGGCATTAATAATCAAACAATTCCTGATCGGTTCAGATAATCTCGGTGTTCTGCTGCATAATCCGGAAACGGGAATGACGGCGAGTATTGATGCGGGCGATGCCGGGGCCATTGAGGCTGCGCTTACGGAAAGCAACTGGAAACTGACCCATATCCTGATCACACATCACCATGATGACCATATCGCGGGAATCGAGCGACTGAAAGAACGTTACCACGCATATGTTTATGCCTCCGCTTTGGACGAGCACCGCATTCCGTTCGTTGATGAATTCGTGTTTGAAGGCGACGAAGTATGGTTCGGAGATATTTTATTTGATGTGATCGAGACACCCGGTCACACGAACGGCCACATAGCCTATTATTGCCAGCAAGAAAATCTCGTCTTCACGGGCGACACTTTGTTTTCCCTCGGGTGCGGACGTCTGTTCGAGGGAACAGCAGCAGAGATGTGGGCATCCCTTGGCAAGCTTGGCTTCTTGCCGGACGAGACGCAGGTTTACTGTGGACATGAATACACGTTGGCAAACGCCCGCTTCGCGGTGGGGGTTGATCCGGAAAATGCAGCATTGGTGGCACGTATTGCCGAAGTTGAGACCTTGCGCGCTCAAGGCGCGTTCACACTACCGACGACCATTGGGGCAGAAAAGGCGACAAATCCGTTCATGCGCGCGGCACAGCCCGAGATAGCTGCTGCAATGGGGCTTGCCGGAGCTTCCCCCGTCGACGTTTTAGCCGCATTGCGCGAAGCAAAGAACAAGGCGTGAGTTGAATGACCGCCTTAATGGCCGAGAACACTATTGCTGACAGGGTCGTGCGGATCGAGCGGCATTGCGCGGCGGCGTGGCCCGCAATCCATACCGAAGAACTGGGTGGATGGGAGATGCGTTTCTCCCCCGGCCTGACATCGAAACGGGTCAATTCCCTGAACGCCATGATGCCTGATTCGGAACGATTTCCTGATATTCTGCGGCGCGCCCGGGAATTGTGTTCGGAACGCGGAGCGCGCTGTCATGTCCGGTTGACACCGCTTGCGGGGCCGGAATGCGCCCCCACACTTGAAAGCATGGGGGTTTTCGGCGTCGACGAGACCCGTGTTCAGATGGTCGATCTTGCCGGACGGGGTTCAGGCGGTAGTAATCATGTTACGCTTGCATCCAGGCCGCATGAGGGGTGGCTCGCGGCCTATGCCGAGATGCATGGCGACGGGCCTGAAGCCCGACACAGCATTGGTGCGCTGCTGGATCGTGTCACGATGCCGCAGCGTTTTGCCAGTATCTGCGAGGATGGTCGACTTCTGGCCGTCGGCCGGGCGGCGTGCGGCGAGGGGCTGGCGGGTATCTTCCAGATCATGACCCGCCCCGAAGCCCGCAAGCGCGGGCTTGCACGCGCCCTCATGTCAGCTCTGCTGGAATGGTGCGGTTCGAATGGCGGCAAGCATGCCTATTTGCAGGTAGAAGCCGCGAATGTGGCGGCCTGTTCGCTTTATGCGTCGCTAGGGTTCGAGGATCTCTATCGGTATACCTATTGGACGATGCCGCTTGGTGAGCAGCGGATAATTGGCTGATTTACGACATTTCAACTCTGATTGACGCCAAAGCACTTTGTCTGTTGTCGCCCTGTTCGGAAATGACGTCGCCAATGAGATAGGACTTGCGCATAATCAGATTTTTTGTCTAAATCCGTCATGTTCGTGGTTGAGAACGCGAACTCACTTTGGCATCTTCGTCAGAACCGAGAGCTTAAGCGCCATGAGTTCAGTAACCGAGCGTTCCCCGTTGGCAACTGTGACGACGCAGACCCTCGGTCTCGTGCTTGTGCCCGATTTTTCCATGATCGCGTTTACATCGTTGATCGAGCCCTTGCGGCTTGCCAACCGCGTTTCGCACCAGCAGCTCTATGACTGGAAGATCTACTCGATTGACGGTAAACCGGTGACGGCCTCGAACGGCATCCGGCTTGAGGCGGACGGGAGTATCGGGGATATCGGACCGATGCCGAATGTGGTTGTGTGCGGCGGGATTGATATCCAGCGGCAGGATCACAGTCTGCTGGTGGCCAAATTGCGACGTCTTGCCTTTTACGGAGTCTCGATCGGCGCCGTCTGCACCGGGAGTTATGTGCTCGCAAAGGCGGGATTGCTCGAGGGGTATCGCTGCACGATCCATTGGGAAAACCATCAATCGTTGCGCGAGGAATTTCCGAGCCTTGAGGTCACGGATGAATTGTTCGAGATTGACCGGAACCGGTTTACCTGCGCAGGCGGGACGGCGGCGATCGACATGATGCTCTCGATGATCAGCAATCGCTGCGGGCAGGATGTTGCTGCGAGTGTCACGGACGAGTTGATCCATCACCGGATGCGAAATGCCAATGAACGGCAGCGTATGGAACTTCGCGCGCGTCTCGGTGTTGCCAATCAGCGTGTTCTCGCGGTGGTGGCGACGATGGAGCAGAATATCGAGGAGCCGCTCTCCTGCAGCGAATTGGCCACGCATGTCGGCTTCTCAGCGCGTCAGCTCGAGCGGTTGTTCCAGAAATATATCGGTCAGGCGCCAACCCGCTATTATCTTGGGTTGCGGCTTGAGCGTGCGCGCCATTTGTTGCTTCAGACCAGCATGCCGATCCTGTCGGTGGCGCTCGCATGCGGGTTTGTCTCGGCATCGCATTTTTCCAAATGCTACAGCGAGCACTTCAAACGGACGCCGTCCGAGGAGCGCTTCGGGCCGCGGCAGCGAAACCGGCGTGCGGGCCAGATGGCGTTAGCCGAGGGTGACGACAGGTCGACAGATGCACTGCGTGCCCCCTTTATCGGGGCCATATCATAGAGTGACGATCCAAACCGCCAGACGATGCGTAGGAAGCTGTATGTTTACCAAATGGTTAGCCGGATTATTGATTGGAATGGCGGTGCTGGTCGCGATGACAGCACCCTTTACCGTTTTTGCAGCGGCGACGGTCGAACGGGTTGAACAACGCAGCCCTGAGCTCGATACATTGTTTGAAACGCTTAAAACAGCCAAAACACGGCCAGAAGCCGCCCGGATCGCGCGTGAAATCCAGCGTATATGGTCGCAATCCGGAAGTGATACCGCCGATCTCTTGATGGAACGGGCCGACGAGGCGATTGCGGAGGAGGAGTTTCCGCTCGCCATCGAGATTCTTGACCGCCTCGTCGTGCTTCAGCCCGACTGGGCCGAGGCGTGGAACCGGCGGGCAACGGTTTTCTTTCTGACAGATGATTATCGGCGCTCGGTTGCGGATATTGGCGAAGTGCTCCGTCTGGAGCCGCGCCATTACGGTGCAATTGCGGGTTTGGGGCTGATTTACCGGTCGATGGGGGATGATAAACGCGCGTTCAAGGCGTTTGAGCAGGCGCTCGAAATCTACCCGCAAAACGATTCCGTGCGCGAGAGCCTAGAAGAGTTGCGGCCCTCGGCCGAGGGGCTTGATCTATAAATTTTGAATGACGCGCCTTCAAAGCGTCACATTTATTGATTTCACCTGTGCCGCATGGGCACATATTTTTACAGACTTCGTCAGAAGACCCGCGAGATCGGTCTCGCCAATCTGATCAAAGCGGGCGCATCGGGCCTCGTAAACCGCGCATTGCGGCTGATTTATCGGTTCGATCCGTGGCATGTGAGCGGCACCTATTTTAGCCGACCTTATAAGGCCAAGGTCGTTGATATGATCAATGCGCGCAAGCCGGACTGCGTTGTCGAAATCGGAACGGGGCTCGGTGATCTGATCGGGCGCGTGTCGAGCGCAAAGACGTTCGGCTTCGACCTTGACCCCGCCGTATTGAAAGCGGCGCGATGGCTGTTGCCGCGGACGAGTGTGCTCGCGCCGGGGAACTTTCAGGAACCGGACGGGATTATCGCGACGCTCAAGCAACATAATGTCAGGCAGATTGATTGCCTCGTGCTTGTGAACTGGATCCATATGGTCGATTTTGACACGATTGAGCGTTCAATCGAGAGGATTGACCGCGCCTGTCCGATCCGCTCCATTCTGATGGACTCGATCAAGGCTGGCGCCGACGGGTATCGGTTTCATCATTCCGAGATCGAGATGAAGACACTCGGGCGCATTGTTCAAACACGCGATGGCGACGAGACGCGCACGCTCGTGATGATCGAGCGTGGGCCCTGAATTGCCGGAGCTGTTGCGGTGCTCCGGCAGTGTTCAGCGGATGGTCAGTTCAGCTTGACGTTTTTAGGCACGGCTTCGCGGGCACCCGCAAATTCGCCAATCATCAGGCCTAGCGGGCCGGCGTGGATTGGCACCGCATCGCCATCCTTGACCGCACCCGAGAGGATGAGTTCGGCCAGCGGATCCTGCACGTTTTTCTGGATAACGCGCTTGAGCGGGCGCGCCCCGTAGGCGGGGTCATAGCCCTTGGCGGCAAGCCAATCGCGCGCGTCCGGCTCCAACGTGATGACGATCTTGCGATCCGCCAGAAGCTTGTCGAGCCGTTTCATCTGGATATCGACAATGGTACCCATCTGGTTCCGCTTGAGGCGATGGAACAGGATGATCTCGTCGATCCGGTTGAGAAATTCCGGCCGGAAATGGGAGCGGACGACACCCATCACATCCTCGCGCACCTCGTCCGTGTCCTGCCCTTCGGTCTGGTTGACGAGGAAGTCGGAACCGAGATTGGAGGTCATCACAATCAGCGTATTGCGGAAATCGACCGTACGGCCCTGACCATCCGTCAGACGCCCGTCATCCAGCATTTGCAGCAGGACGTTGAAGACATCGGGGTGCGCCTTCTCGATCTCGTCGAACAGGATCACCTGATAGGGCCTGCGACGCACGGCCTCGGTGAGCGCGCCGCCCTCCTCGTAGCCGACATAGCCGGGAGGGGCACCAATCAGTCGGGCAACGGAGTGTTTCTCCATATATTCCGACATGTCGACGCGGATCAGCGCGGTTTCATCATCGAACAGATAGGCGGCGAGTGCCTTGGTGAGTTCCGTCTTGCCGACACCGGTCGGGCCGAGAAACATGAACGAGCCAATGGGGCGGTTCGGATCCTGAAGACCCGCCCGCGCGCGCCGGATTGCTGTCGAGACGGCAATCACCGCCTCTTCCTGCCCGACGACACGACGTGCGAGTTCACTTTCCATTTTCAGGAGCTTGTCCTTCTCGCCTTCGAGCATTTTGTCAACGGGAACGCCCGTCCAGCGCGATACGACCTGTGCAATGTCGTTTGCTGTCACGGCTTCGGCAACCATGGCACCCGAGGCATCCGCGCCTTCATTGGCGGCAAGGCGCTTTTCGAGGTCGGGAATAAGCCCGTAAGCCAACTCGCCGGCTTTCTGGTATTCCCCGCGCCGCTGGGCGTTGGCGAGGTCGGTTCGTGCCTGCTCCAACTGCTCCTTGAGTTTTTGCGCCGCGCCGAGTTTTTCTTTCTCGGACTTCCAGCGCTGCGTGAGGGCTGAGGATTTTTCTTCAAGGCCGGACATTTCCTGCTCGATCTTGCCGAGGCGATCTTTTGAGCCTGGATCGGTCTCTTTTTTGAGTGCTTCCTGCTCGATCCGGAGCTGCACAATCCGGCGATCAAGTTCGTCGAGTTCCTCCGGCTTGGAATCAACCTGCATTCTGAGACGCGCGGAGGATTCATCGATCAGATCGATGGCTTTATCCGGCAAAAAGCGGTCCGTGATGTAGCGGTTCGACAGCATGGCGGCTGCAACAATGGCCCCGTCCGTAATCCGGACGCCATGGTGCATCTCGTATTTTTCCTTGAGGCCGCGCAGAATCGAGACGGTATCCTCGACGGAGGGTTCCGACACAAAGATCGGCTGGAAGCGGCGGGCAAGTGCTGCGTCTTTCTCGACATGCTTGCGGTATTCGTCGAGCGTCGTGGCGCCGACGCAATGCAATTCGCCGCGTGCCAGAGCGGGCTTAAGGAGATTTGACGCGTCCATCGCGCCGTCCGCCTTGCCTGCGCCGACAAGGGTGTGCATCTCGTCAATGAACAGGATGATGCCGCCCTCCGCCGCGGTGACCTCCGACAGTACGCTTTTCAGACGTTCCTCGAATTCGCCGCGATATTTGGCGCCCGCAATCAGCGAGCCCATATCGAGTGACAGGAGTTTCTTGTCGGACAGGCTTTCGGGGACATCGCCATTGATGATGCGGAGTGCCAAGCCTTCTGCAATCGCGGTTTTGCCGACACCGGGTTCGCCGATGAGAACCGGATTATTCTTGGTGCGGCGCGACAGAACCTGAATCGAGCGGCGGATTTCTTCGTCGCGACCGATGACGGGATCGAGCTTACCGTCGCGGGCGGCTTGGGTCAGGTCGCGTGTATATTTCTTGAGCGCCTCATAGGTATTTTCGGCACTGGCATTGTCGGCCGTACGACCTTTGCGCAGATCATTGATGGCGGTGTTGAGTGCTTGCGGCGTCAGGCCTGACTTTGCCAAGCCCTTGCCGGCGTCGAGATCCTTCTCGGTGGCAAGTGCCAGCAGAATGCGTTCGACCGTGACGTATGAATCACCGGCTTTTGTCGCTATTTTTTCTGCCGTATCGAAAATCTTCACAATGTCGCGGCTGGCTTGAGGCTGTGAGGCCCCGCCGGACACCTTGGCCTGCTTCCCGAGCAGTTCTTCGGTTAGTCGCAGCGCCATTTTGGCATCGCCGCCTGAACGTGTGATCAGCCCAGCAGCAAGTCCCTCGCTATCATCCAACAGAACCTTCAGGATGTGCTCCGGCAGAAGTTGCGGGTGCCCCTCGCGGGTTGCTAGCGTCTGGGCAGACTGGATAAATCCTTTGGCCCGATCCGTATATTTTTCAAAATCCATTTAACTCTCCCAATGGCCGCACATGGTTCGTCCGCGAAGGGCCCGATCATGTTGCTCCGAATTCGGATCCCTCTCCGGAGGCGATCCATGCACTATAGATAGGAAGGCTTGGGCAGGAGCAAAAGGGGTAGTGTTACGGTTACGGTTAGTGCCGGATGACCAAGGCACAAAAAAGGGAGGCCTTGGGGGCCTCCCTGAACTTTAATGATCACCTGACGCATTCATCATTCAGGTGGCGTGTCTTCGGCAGGGCGCGCTTTGGGCGGACGACCCCGGCGCTTTACGCCGATTGGCGTAGTGCTTTCCGGTGTGACTGAAACCGCTTCCTGACGCGGTGTTGCGATCGTCTCGGGTTCGCTTACAACCGGCACACGAACTGGTGCCGTTATAAAGGTCGGCAAAGAAGGCTGCTCGGCCTCGAGCGGCATTGGAGCCGGGGCAGGCCTCGGCTCGCGCGTGCGTCGGCCATCATACCGGCTCTCTTGTCTACCTGATTCTTGCCTGCCAGTTTCTTGCCTGCCAGTTTCTTGCCTGCCAGTTTCTTGCGGCTGCCGCGGTTCGCGTGGCTGATATTCACGCGGCTGCTGGTCGGGTGCTTCCGACGGCTGCACGAATCTTGGCTGTTGCTCTCTCGGCTGTTGGTCTCTCTGTTGCCCGTCTCTTGGCTGGTAATCGCGTTGTTCGCGCGGTTGAAAACCACGTTGGTCGCGGGATTGAAAACGCTGATCGCGTTGCTCCCGAGGTTCCCGCGGCGGGAACGGGCGCTGATCGCGCAATTGCCGGCCTTGCTGGTCACGGGGGCTATACTCGCGCTGATCCTGCGGCGCATAGGGTTGGCGCATATCGTCCGCGCCTTCCTGATCGGTTTGAGCCCGAAATGCGGGTCTGACATCGGGTTGCGGTTGGCCCTGACTGAAAGGCGCGCCTTCCTCATCATTGTCATCCGACTCGCCTTCAGGCGCATCGAATCCGCGAAAACCCGGATTTTGCAGCTGATATTGTTCCTGTGCAGCTGCAATCAGGCGGAGATAATGTTCCGCGTGCTGGAAAAAGCTTTCCGCAGCGACATAGTCACCTGTTGCCTGCGCATCCCGGCCAAGCTGGAGATATTTCTCGGCAATACTTTGAGCCGTGCCACGAACTTTGACATCGGGGCCATTCGACTCGTAACTCCGCGTCAGAGGATTGGGACCGCGTCCGCCGCCACTACTTCCACCGCCGCCGCCACTACCGCCACGATTGCGACCACGCATGCGCTTGTTCTGATGATTGGGTCTCATCGAACGTCCTTCGTTCATCACTTGTCCGTATCCGCTCTGTTTTGGGTTAAAGGCCTGTCCGGGCTCATCGCGCCTTGAGCTTTAGTTCCCGGCTTGATCAGGAGTGTTGCATGTGCGCTTCGAAATAATCGGTTGTTACCGGAATTGCCAACAACGAGTTAAGCAATACCGTTTGCGTGTCAAAGGCTGGATCATACCATCTGCCTGACTGATATTCAGTCAGCGGCACCCATACCGAGAGGATCAAAATCTCCAAAATGTCCAAGGAGAGGAGGAGCCTGCGATCAGTCCGGATTTTATGATCCAGAGGTACCGTTGAATCCAATAAGAAATCTTATAATCTTTCCTGCGAAAGAAGGAAAGCCCGTAATGGTCCCCCATGTGGATAAATTTAGGCCTGGTCTTTCCTGAGAATGAGCGCGCGCGGACGCGCACCAAAATCGGCAAACGGCCCTTCGATTTCGTATCCGGCGCGCCGGTAGAGGCCTGAAACCGTTTCAGACTGGTCCGATCCGATTTCGAGCCCGACAATGCCGCCCGGGGCAAGCAGATCGGGGAGATGGTCGGCAATGGCACGATACGCATCCAGCCCGTCCGTTCCACCCGAAAGCGCGAGGCGCGGATCGTGTTCCCGAACTTCGGGCTCAAGCCCGTTGATCACACGATCCGGAATATAGGGCGGGTTCGAGATGATCAGATCGAAACGGGTATTCAGCTTCTCGCCCCAATTCGAGACGATAAATTCGGCACGTTGATCAACGGCGTTGCGTTTGGCGTTCAGCCAGGCTGTCTGAACGGCCTCATCATGCAGATCAACGCCGATGCCGGTTGCGCCCGGCAATTCGTGCAGCAACGAGATCAGCAGGCAGCCTGTACCGGTTCCAAGATCGAGAATCCGCAGGCCGTCACTGGCGTGACGCCGCTCCTTGAGGGCGATGAGGGCGGCTGCAACCACGGTTTCGCTGTCAGGGCGGGGAACCAAAGTTGCCGGGCTGAGCGTGAAGGGGAGGCTCCAGAATTCCCACTCGCCCAAAATGCGGGCCACGGGCTCCCGTTTGAGGCGGCGGGCAATCTGGTCGCTGAGTTTTTCTGCGACTTCGTGCCCCAAAGTCTCGCGCGGAGACTGGATCAGATCGAGATGGGAAATCCCCGCCGCGCTAAGCAAGAGGAGACGCGCATCACGCTGTGCGGTGTCGATCCCGGCGCTGCGGAATGTCTCGCCGAGGAATTTCAGGGTCTGAACCCGGGTCATATCGTGCTGAAGGGTCATGATGGCATCTCCTCGGCACCTAGCAATTCGGCCTGATGTTCCGCGATCAACGGGTCAATGACCTCATCGAGCGCGATGCCGGCGACAATTTCCGGCAGTTTATAGAGGGTCAGATTGATTCTGTGGTCGGTCAGGCGGCCTTGCGGGAAATTATAGGTTCTAATCCGTTCGGAACGATCACCCGATCCGACCTGTCCGCGGCGCTCGGCCGCTTCCGCATCCGATCGCTTGCGGCGTTCGAGGTCGAATATGCGGGTTCTCAGAACGTCCATCGCTTTTGCGCGGTTGCGATGTTGTGAGCGTTCATCCTGCATCATGACAACGAGACCTGTAGGCACATGGGTCATCCGGATCGCGCTTTCGGTCTTGTTGACGTGCTGGCCGCCAGCGCCGCCCGCCCGCATCGTTTCGATCACGAGGTCGCGATCATCAATCACGACATCGAGCGGCTCGGGGATCGGCAGAACCGCAACGGTTGCGGCCGAGGTATGGATACGTCCGCTCGTTTCCGTATCCGGCACGCGCTGGACCCGATGCACGCCACTTTCGAATTTGAGGCGACCGAAGACACCTGCGCCGTTGATTTCGGCAATAATTTCCTTGTAACCGCCCATCGTGCCCTCCGAGGCGGAGAGAATATCGATCGTCCATCGCCGCCCTTCGGCATAACGCTGATACATGCGGAAAAGATCACCCGCGAACAGCGCTGCCTCGTCGCCGCCGGTTCCGGCGCGCACTTCGAGAATGGCCCCGCGCATATCGGCGGCGTCTTTTGGCAAGAGCAACAGCCGCAGTTCTTTTGCCGAACTTTCCTGCCGGATCAGGCATTCGCGGCGTTCCTCCTCGGCGAGGTTCCGCATGTCCGTGTCATTGCTGCTGTCGCCGGCCAAGGCCTCCAGATCCGTGATTTCCCGATCAATGGCTTTGAGGGCGGTGATGGCATCGACGATGGGCTGAAGCTCGGACAATTCCCGCGAGAGCGCCACAAAGGATTCCGCGTCCGGCCCCGCATTCAGCCTGTCCGAGGCGATGGCGTGACGCGTGAGAATGGCATCGAGTTTTTGTTCTGGAATATTCATGTGAACCGGAGGTGCGGAGAACGGGAGGACGGGCAGGCGGAGAATGCCCGCTAAATGGGGATGCCGTGATCCCGTGCAAAGGCTTCGATGGCAGGCCGCAAGGTCGATATGCCACGGGCATGGTCGAGAAGATCCAAAATCTTCTCCCTGGCGGCACGAATATCAAGATCGAGCAGCATCGCCTTGACCGGGCCGATGGCGGCTGGCGACATGGACAGGGACTGGTAGCCGATGGCAATCAACGTCATGGCTTCGAGCGGCTTGCCTCCGAGTTCGCCGCACAGCGTAACCGGAATGCCTGCTTTTTTCCCGGCTTCGGCAATCAACCGCAAAGCCCTGAGAGAGGCGGGGCCGAGGGGATCAAAGCGATTGGAAATCAAGGGGTTTTCACGATCGGCAGCATAGAGAAACTGCATCAGATCATTCGAGCCGACGGAGAGAAAATCGGCTTCTGCGGCAATCTCGTCAATTTCAAACAGAAGCGAGGGCACTTCCACCATCACACCCAGTTTGACGCTTTCCGGCACGGCGTGATGGTAGCGGACAAGGTGTTCCTGCTCGCGCTGGACCAGTGCCTTTGCGCGGACAAATTCGTCGACGCTTGCGACCATCGGGAACATGATTTTGAGATGACGGCCTGCCGCGGCCTTTAGAAGCGCGCGCAACTGCGCTCTGAGCAATCCCGGACGATCAAGACCGATCCGGATCGCACGCCAGCCAAGGGCGGGGTTTTCCTCTTCGCGCGCCCTCATATAGGGCAGGATTTTGTCGCCGCCGATATCAAGCGTGCGGAAGGTGACCTGTTTGTCGCCGACAGCCTCGAGAACGGTTTTGTAGAGCGTGATCTGTTCCGTCGGCGTCGGCATCCGTTCCGCGATCATGAATTGGAGTTCGGTGCGGAACAGGCCGATCCCGTGCGCGCCGGTGGCATTCATATGCGGCAGATCGATGAGCAATCCGGCATTCATGTTGAGGGAAATCGGCACACCGTCTTTTGAAATGGCTGGAACATCCCTCAGCGTGCGGTATTGCTCCTGACGACGCGCGCGCAGGCGGGCCTTTTCCTTATAGGCATCTTCGACATCCTGCTGCGGGCGGACATGCACCTGCCCTGTTGCACCGTCAACGATCAGCGCATCGCCTGCCTCGACAAGTCCGGTGATGTTTTCAACCATGCCGACAGCAGGAATACCGAGTGCGCGCGCGACAATGGCAACGTGACTGGTGGGGCCGCCTTCCTCGAGGATCAAACCACGCAATCTGGAACGGTCATAATCGAGCAGGGCGGCCGGGCCCATGGAGCGGGCAACGACGATGGCATTCTCGGGGAGTTGGATTTGCCCGCTGACCATATCGCGACCGACAAGACGATGCAGCAGTCGATTGGCCAGCTCATCAAGATCATGCAGACGATCCCTCAGATAGGGATCCGTCTGGCGGAGCATCCGGGCGCGGTTGTCTGACTGGACGCGCTCGACCGCTGCTTCCGCAGTTAGGCCGGAGAGGACTGCTTCCCGCAGACGCCGCATCCAGCCGGGATCATTGGCAAACATGCGGAATGTTTCAAGCACTTCCCGATGCTCACCGGTATGGGCGACGTCGCCATGATCGACCAGAAGATCGATCGAGGATCGCAGACCGTCAATCGCCTCGTCCAGACGTTGTTTTTCAAGATCGGGATCATCGGCAATCAGGTTCGAGATCACGACGCGCGGTTCGTGCATCACGGCATGGCCGAGGCCAACGCCGTCCGCGAGGGCTTCTCCCGTCAGCGTCATCCGGCGACGAAGGGCGATATCGAGACCGGACCTTGCGAGGGCTTGCAATTCACCCGAGGCGATCATCTCCGCCAACACCATGGCGGTGGTTTGCAGCGCCTCGACCTCTTCTTCGGAATAGAGCCGGTGCGCGCGGTTCTGGACAACCATGACGCCGAGCGTGTTACCGGCCCGCAAGACAGGAACGCCGAGGAAGGATTGATAGATTTCTTCGCCCGTCTCGGGCTTGTACGAGAAGGACGGATGGGATTGGGCGTTTGGAAGATTCAGGGGTTCTGCCTGCTGGGCGATCAGACCCACAAGGCCTTCACCCGCTTTCATCGTTGTTAGATGCACGGCTTCGCGCTTGAGGCCTTCGGTTGCAAACAGCTCAAGCGTGTTATCCGCCCGCATCACGTAGAAGGAGCAAACTTCCGCAACCATATTGGAGGCAATGACAGTCACAATCTTGTCGAGGCGCGCCTGCGCATTGACCGGTTCCGCCATCACTTCGCGGAGCCGACGCAACAAGAGTCTAGGACCGCCGAGCGCGGATCGCATGGGCTGTTTCCTCACGCTGCCAATTTAAAGTTTGGCCATTAATGACAGTTATCTATCGAGATCGCTCTCACCCTCGCCTGATAAATGATCGGGACCGAGGACGCAATGCAAAGACTGAACCAATTCGTCTTTGACAGGCCTGTCAGGGTTTGTCCAACCCGTAAAGGGAATGCAATGTCCGCACAGCCAGCTCGGTATAGGCCTGATCAATCAGGACGGAGAACTTTATTTCCGAGGTCGTGATTGCACGGATATTGATTCCCTTGTCGGCGAGCGCTTTGAAAGCCTTCGCTGCAACACCTGCATGGCTGCGCATTCCGACGCCAATTGCTGAAACTTTCACCACATCTGTCGCCCCTTGCAGGGAGGCGTAGCCGATCTGGTCGTGGATACCTTCAAGGATCGTTTTCGCGCGATCAAAATCCGCGGTTGGCACGGTGAAGGTGATATCTGTCGCCGTTGTATCGTCGGATACGACCTGAATGATCATGTCGACATTGATATTGGCGTCGGCCAGCGGCACGAAAATCGCGGCGGCAACGCCCGGTTTGTCGGCCACGCGCCGGAGTGTGATCTGTGCTTCGTCTTTCGAATACGCAATGCCAGTGATGATCTGCTGTTCCAAGATATCCTCCTCGCCGCAGATGAGAGTGCCCGGTTGCGGGCTGTCCGGATCGTCGAAGGACGAGCGGACATAAGTCGGGACCCGATGAACCATCGCCAGTTCGACCGAGCGAACCTGCAAAACCTTTGCGCCCATCGAGGCCATTTCGAGCATTTCCTCGAACGCGACCTTTTCCAGCCGCTGGGCCTTCGGGACGATCCGCGGATCGGTCGTGTAGACCCCGTCCACGTCTGTGTAAATATCGCAGCGTTCGGCATTGATCGCGGCTGCGATGGCGACGGCGCTGGTGTCCGAGCCACCCCGGCCCAACGTCGCAAGCCGTCCTGTCGGCTCATGAATGCCTTGAAAGCCTGCAATCACTGCAACTTCGTTCAGGCGCACGAAATGATCGGTGAGGGCCGTTCCGTCCACGCCAACGATTCTGGCCGAGCCATGCGCGTCATCGGTGCGGATCGGGATCTGCCATCCCTGCCACGACCGTGCGGCAATGCCCATATTCTGTAAAACAATCGCCAGAAGGCCGGATGTCACCTGTTCGCCCGAGGCGACTACGGCATCATATTCCCGCATATCATGCAGGGCGGAGGCGTCCTTGCACCACCCGACCAGCTCGTTTGTCTTGCCGGACATGGCTGACACGACAACGGCCACGTGGTAGCCCGCATCGACTTCGCGCTTGACATGGCGAGCGACGTTGCGGATGCGATCAAGGGTCGCGACGGATGTTCCGCCGAATTTCATGACGAGTGTGGCCATGAGCGCTATGATGTTCTCTTTGGTCGGGCATGCCGTGACTTTTGGTCACGACGCGCTATTGCTGAAAAGGGCGCACATCCATGACGGCGCAACGGCGCGCTGTCAACATGATCATGCGGTTGACTGGCACGGAAATCGGGAAAGAGAAGATGAACAGGGTTCGTGATCGCTCAAAAGGACATCAGACCGGATCAACCATTGATCAGGACGAAGTCGCACGCTTCGAGCGGATCGCTAGAACGTGGTGGGATCCCAAGGGCCCGATGGGGACATTGCACAAATTCAACCCCGTTCGGTTGCAGGTGATCCGTGACGCGGCAGCACGGCATTGGGCGCGGGACGTCGCGCTCGGTCGTCCGCTCGAAGGACTATCCGTCCTCGATATTGGCTGCGGTGGCGGCTTGCTGTGTGAACCGCTGACACGGTTGGGCGCCAATGTCGTCGGCATCGACCCGGCACCGACGAATATCGAGGTGTCACGTCTCCATGCGACGGAATCGGGCCTTGCGATCACCTATCGGCAAACCACTGTCGAGGATGTCGTCGCGGGCGGCGAGCGGTTCGATATCGTGCTTGCGATGGAAGTTGTCGAGCACGTTGCCGATGTCCCCGCCTTTGTTGCCGCGTGCTGCTCCGCGGTGAAGCCGGGCGGGATGCTGTTCATGGCGACGCTCAACCGGACCTTGAAGGCCTTCGCGCTCGCCATTGTCGGCGCGGAATACGTGCTTGGCTGGCTCCCCAAAGGCACGCATCAATGGGACAAATTTGTCACCCCGCGTGAATTGGAAGCTGCGATTGCGCGCGGCGGGCTGACTGTCACACAGCGTGACGGGGTTGTTTTTAACCCGTTCACCAACCAATGGAAACGCTCGCGTGATCTGGATGTGAACTATATGCTGGCGGCTGAGAAATCTCTTTAGCCGGCACCTTTAGTCACAAAGACACGAAGGGCCGGCCCTGGAGCGCCTGAACGAACGTGAACAGCGTCAAAGCGACATAGGCCACACTGAAGGCGACCAATACCATTCTGCCTCGCGCGACGTTCATCCCCGCCAACACGGCACCGAATAGCGGAATGATCTGCTGCGCATGCAAGCCGAGGAAATGCGCAACCCGGAGGTCACCCACAGTGAGGGACCATCCGAAAATCGGAACGGAGCCGCCATCCATAGGTGGCTGGCCGACAAAATGGCTGAGATTTGTTCCCATCGACATGCCGTTGACGGTCGCAAATACAAAGCTGAGAACAAGACCGATGATTGCTGCAAGACGGAAGATTGGCGATGCTGATCGTGAGTTGTTCCGCAAAATCCCGTAAGCAAGCACCAACGATGTCGCCGCGATCGTAATGGCTCCGACGCCCATGAGACTATAGAGCATGGAGGCAAGCGGGGTCTCGATGTTGAAGTGCGATGCCTCGCCACGCGACGCGCGCCAGACGATGTAGCTGATTTCACCAAGCGCCGGAACGATGAAGCCCCAAACGATCAATCGTCCGCCCCACCCGCGGCGAAAGGCTTGGCTCGCCAGAGGCATCAACCACACAAGCGTCAAACCGAATACGGCGAGGGAGAGCTGGAATTTGAGCGGTTTCATCCAGATATTCACGCCGTTCAGCATCCGATCATCCAGTCCGTAGGCGACAGCGGTCGGGATCATCGAGAGGAGAAGGATCAGGCTGAACCAAACGAGAATCGGTTCTCGGGAACAGAACTCGGCCCATCGGTCGCGCAGTCCGGAAAGCCCGGTGTTCGCCCCGGCAGCAGAGCCCCATCGACGCGACAGGCGGATGATCTGCAGGCCGAGATAGCCGACAGGACCGAACAGGAATGTCAGCAGCAGCAACGGGATGACAATGGGGTGGGCGATGCCCTCCGCCCGCGCCGTTCGTGCGACCCACGCGCCGACCAGAAGATCGAATGCCAGATAATGCAGCCATCCCGCCAATAATAAGGGCCGCGATTGAAAAAGCAGCGCCACATCATCGAGCGATCCGAACCCGCCTTCTCCGCGGCTCCACCAAACGCCGATCAGAGCCGTATAGGCGAGCGCAAGAAGAACAGGAATGATTGCACCGGCGATGATCTGGGCCAGATTGCGCCATGCGGGAATGAAGATGAGGACCATCCACCCTGTGATTGCAACGAGATTGCCAATTTCGAAAATCGTCTCCAGCACAGATCGCCTCCTATCTTAACACTGTTCAATTTACTTTATGGAAGCTATCAGATATCTTGATACTGTCAAGATTCAAAAATATGCGTCAGAGTTTAGGGTTAAGATGTATGCAAGTGGCTCGGATGAGCATAATTCCGACACTGAAAAGACGCGTCGCTATCACCATGGCGATCTGCGGCAGGCATTGATCCAGGCGGCGGAAGCCTTGATCGCAGAAAAGGGCATTGCCGGCTTCACCTTGCGTGAATGCGCCCGCCGCGCAGGCGTTTCACCTTCTGCGCCATCGCATCATTTTGGCCATATGGCCGGCCTTTTGAGCGCTATTGCAGCGCTCGGTTTCGCGGACCTTGCCAACGCAATGGAGCACGCGAAGGATCAAGCGCAGGGAAATGCACTTGACGAATTACAGGCTATTGGCGAGGCCTACATCACCGTTGCCATGATGAATCCGCCCCGATTTCGCATCACATTCGGGCAGATGCCGCTCGATTGGAACAACCCTGAATTACTCCACGAGGCGCAACGCGCATTCGGTATTCTGGAGCGCCAAGTCAGGACAATCAGAGGCGATTCGGGTGCGGGTGATCCGGTGCTCGATACGCAGGCGGCGTCGGTTGCCGCATGGTCGATTGTTCATGGCTTCAGCACATTATTGCTGGATGGGCGGTTGACCAGGTTCAGTGTCGATGTTGATCCGGAGAAATCCGTCAAAATTCTTGCTCAAAAAATGCTCAAAATGTTGATCAACGGGATCGAAAATTAAACGCCGCTTGACCAGATTTTCAATTCCGCTCGTCAAAAGCGGGCGGAATGGGCAGGATGCCGACCCCGTCCTCGATCAATTCACGCGCTTCTTCCAAAGAGGCGCGACCATAGATCGGACGTTGCTCAATATCGCCGAAATGCATCTTGCGGGCTTCTTCAGTAAAACGCGATCCGACATCTTCCGAATCTTCTGTCATCCTTTGCCTGATCTCGGCCAATTTTTGGCGCATTTCGAGATCTTCGGGGCTTAACAGCTCTGAAGATTGGGACGCCGGCGCAATCCATTCCTGTTCTGCGGGAACGAGATCGGTCCGCTGAACTTTCGGCGACATGATCTGTTTGCTGATTTTTGTCGAGTTGCAGGCGGTGCATTCGATCAGCTTTTTCGAATTGAGCGTGTCAAAGCCGGCACTGTCCTTGAACCAGCTTTCGAATTCATGGTCGTTGTCGCAGATGAGCGCGTAACGGATCATGCCGATGCGGTCTCCGGCATTTTGGGGTGCCGGGTATGTTTGAGCGCCGGGATGCGTCCGCGAACCTCGCCGACCTTGGCCGGATCAATCTGCGCGACAATGATCCCGATCTGGTCATCCGCCTCGGCCAGCACGCGGCCCCACGGGTCGATGATCATCGAATGGCCATAGGTCTCGCGTCCGTCCTCGTGAACACCGGCTTGCGCCGCCGAAATCATGAAGGCACCGTTTTCAATGGCGCGGGCGCGATGCAAAACGCTCCAATGCGCCTCGCCCGTCTGGCGCGTGAAACAGGCCGGAGCCGACAAGATCCCGCAACCCGCTTGGGCCAGCCCACGATAGAGATAGGGAAAGCGGACATCGTAACAGATGGTCAAGCCAAGTCGGGCCCATGGCAGATCGACGGCGATTGCCTCCTGCCCGCCGGTATAGGTGTTTGATTCGCGCCATGTCTCGCCATTCGGCAGATCGACATCGAACAGATGGATTTTATCGTAACGGTCCATAATGTCGCCATCCGGCCCGATGACGAAGGCGCGATTGGCAACCTTGTCGCCATTCTTGATTGCGAGCGAGCCGGCATGGAGAAAAATTTTGTGCGCGCGGGCAAGGTCGCGGAACTGCGCCAACATCGGGTCGGACGCCTCGTCGCGCAGCGCGGCCATCATCGAGGCGCGGTTGCCATTGACCATATTGGACATTTCAGGCGTCTGGACATACTCCGCACCGGCGCTCACGGCCTCTTTGATCAGGCGTTTGGCTTGGTCAATATTGGCCTGAGGGTCGATGCCGGATCGCATCTGGACGCAAGCGGCAGTGAATGCTGTGGTCATGGCGCTGTCTTTCAGGCGTTCAGAAGTGGATCGAGTTTGCCAGCAGCATCGAGGGCGTAGAGATCATCACAGCCGCCGACATGGGTTTCATCGATAAAAATCTGCGGTACAGACGAACGGCCATTTGCACGCTTGGCCATGGCAGCCTGCGCTTCGCCACCGCTCGAGACATCAATATGCTCATAGGAGACGCCTTTCTTCTTCAGAAGGTCGATCGCCGAGTGGCAATAGGGGCACCAGGATTTTGTGTAGATGGTTATTTGAGCCATTGGAATTCCGTTCTTCAGCGTTGACCCACCCAATATAAGCACTTTATCCCGCTTTTGCCACACAGGCGAAAACAAGCACGTCAACCGAGGCCGCACCGGCGCGCAGCAGCACGCGAGAGGCAGCATTTGCGGTTGACGCGGTTGTCATCACATCATCCACCAACACGATCCGCGCGCCCGCAATGTGTCGGCGGTGTTTTGCCGCCACGTTGAAGGCGCCCTGAAGATTTTTCAGCCGCTCATTGCGCGTCAAACCCACCTGCGACTGCGTGGATTTGATCCGTTTGAGAAGATGCGCGGCAACGGGGCAACCCGTTTGCTTTCCGATCGATTTGGCCAGTAATCCGGCCTGATTGAACCGCCTTCCCCAATAGCGTCGGCGATGGAGAGGGATCGGAATGATCAATGTCGCGTCATTCAACACATCGCGTCCCGCGCGCGCCATCCATCGCCCCATCGGCAAAGCGAGTTCCAACCGGTCGCCATATTTCAGGCGATGAACCAGTTCGCGTGCCAGATCGTCATAGCGGGCAACCGCGCGTGCCCGGCCAAAAACCGGCGCATCCTTGATCGCTGCGGCCGACAGCAACGGAAGCCCGAAATCTGCCGGAAGCGGCGTGCCCAGCCTTTCGCAATAGGGCTTCTCGATGAACGGAAGCTGCCGCCAGCAGGCCGGACACACTCCGTCCGCCTCGCCGAGCGGCACATTGCACCCGACACACGCGGCGGGATACAGAACGTCGAGCGCCGAGCGGAAGAAATGGCCAAGCCCGATGCTGCGATAGAACGGCGCCCGCTTGGGCACCTCCGACACCGGATGGTCCTTCCCGGTTACTCCCACCGGCCACCAAAGTGCATCGATCTCGAAGGTTGACGTCATCGTAGGCTTTCCGTCGGTGATCCGCCCTCAGATTAAAAAGATTGAGCGAAAAATCCACTCCGTTTTTCGGGTCAAATGGCCATGCTGATACTTTTTTGCCACGCCTGACGGGAATCTGCGGGTGTTGCAGCGTCATTCGATCAAGATGGTTTACCGACCCTTAATCTTTTTCGCCCACTAATCGGCTCCTGTGTTCATCATCCGGGCTTGTTCGTCCGGACCCGAGCTGGAAGACGATCAGCCTTGTATTTGTCAGTTGCGTATCTCACTTCGTCGACCCGTCGGTTCCTCAAACAGACACTCTGTGGGTCAATTGCTGCGGTCTGCTCGCTGATGCTGGGCACGACAGGTGTTGGCAATGCGATTGCCAATGGCGAGACGCGGACCTTGTCGCTCAAGCACATGCATACCAAGGAAACGCTGACTATTACTTACAAGAATAATGGCAGTTTTGATCGCGATGCCCTTGAAAAACTGAACTGGTTCCTGCGGGACTGGCGTCGCAACGAGCCGACGAGTATGGACCCCCGCCTCTTCGATATTGTCTGGGAAACGCATCGACAGGTCGGCTCGCAAGACGCGATCCATGTTGTTTCGGGGTATCGTTCTTCCGAAACCAATTCCATGTTGCGTCGCCGGTCGAAGGCGGTCGCGAAAAATTCCCAGCATATGCTCGGCAAGGCGATGGATTTTTATCTGCCGGACGTTTCCGTCAACGCTATTCGCGATGTCGGGTTGCGGATGCAGCGTGGCGGTGTCGGCTATTACCCGACAGCCTACACGCCCTTTGTCCATCTTGATGCCGGCAGTGTCCGCCATTGGCCGCGCATGAGCCATGATCAATTGGCGAGGATCTTTCCGTCGGGAAAAACAGTCCATATTCCTTCCAATGGCAGACCGCTAGAGCGTTATGCCGAGGCAGAAGCCGAGATTATTGCCAATGGCGGAAGCGTCATGATGGCTGGTCTGGGTGATTCGGAAGCGGATACAAGTGATAGGCCGAAGACGAAGAGCCTTTGGGCAACGCTATTTGGCGGAGGGAATGACGACGAGGACGCGGATATCGTCACGCAACCGGAAGCTGCGCCGCAGATCGCGAAAGCGCCTGCAAAGGCAGTCGAAACGGCACAGGCGGAGCCTGAAGATGCAGCGCCGGCAAAGCCTGTCGTAGTTGCGGCTCTGTCGCCTGCCGCGCAATCTGCCCAACCTGCCATTGCCGCAAAAGCGAGCACGCAGCCAATCGTCGCACAGCCAATACCTCTGCCTTTGGGACGAAACCAGAAAGGCGGCATCGGCGAAGCGATCATGGTGGGTCCCGCACAACCGCAATTTGTCTGGCAGAAGGGTGCCGAACCGGTTGTGACGGCCTCGCTGAGGAAGGTAACCTATTCCTTGGTGGCGATGCGCTTGCCGCCAATGCGGGAGAAAGGCACGGCATCAGTTCCGGCTGTCCTTGCTGCGGCGAATGTCCCGCTGCCACCAGTCCGCCAGCGCGAAAACGTGAAGGTTGCCGAGGCCGTTCAAACGGATCCGGTCACAGTCGGGTCCATTGCGCCTAAATCTGTCAAGGCAATCAAGGCTGCATTGGTGGCTCCAGCCGCAAAGGCAAAAAACATCAAGACCGCTAATGTCAAAGCAGCCATCAAATCGTCTGGTTCATCCGGATTTACAGCGTCACCAGACACAATTCTGAAGCCTGGCGTCTTTTCCGGCGGGTTTACGGGTGCTCAGCAAACCGTCAGTGCCGGCTTTCAGGCCAATTAATACGGCATTCCGAGCGCCTGAAGATACAGCTCCATAATGGCTTGTTCTTCCTGCCGCTCGGCGTGGTCCTTGCGGCGCATGGACACGATTTTGCGCATGACCTTTGTGTCATAGCCATTGCCCTTGGCCTCGCTATACACTTCGCGCAGATCACCTGCGAGCGCCGCTTTCTCTTCTTCGAGACGTTCGATTCGTTCGATGAATGCTTTGAGTTGGTCTGCAGCAACAGTATTGGACATGAGCGCCTCTCATTTGATCGCAAGGGTGCGTCCGTTCATGTCGGCCAATCAGCCGCGAGGGTCAAGAACGACTTGATCCGGACAGGCCGCAGCCTGTGGATGACGGCATGGTCATGCCGTTTGGCGGCGATGGACAGGATCCTCGAGCAGCGTCGAAAGAACCGGCACCAAACGGTCGGCCCATGCCTGCGCATCGCGCTCCGAGGCAATCAGATCTTGCCTGATTTCGATCAGCGTATTGGAAAGACCGCGCCGGGTCGCGTGCCGGTCAATCACATCGCCGGGCAATGCACCATGATAGGGCTCGTTATCGCCGACCACCAGATCATCCGAATTGCGGAGCGTATCAATGAGCGGCACCGAGAAGCGTCCGTCGCCTGCCCATAAAACGCCGACATGCCAGGGGCGCGCCACGCCACGCCAGACCGGCGTGAAAGAGTGCATGGAAATGATCACCGGCACCACGCCAGCCGCAAGCGAAGCATCGATCGCCTTGGTGATCGCGCGGTCATAGGGCGCATGAAAACGGTTAATCCGGCGTTCGATTTCGGCATCATCGACCCAGCGATTGCCCGGAACCATCGCGCCATCCGAGAGGCGCATCACGAGGGTGGGGTCGTCAATGCCGCGATTCGGATCAATCACCAGCCGGGAAAATTGGGTCAGAAGCGCGGGCGCACCAAACACCTCCGCCATTCGCCGCACGACATGTGCCGCGCCGATATCATACCCGATATGGCGCTCAAGCTGTTTATCGGGCAGCCCCAATTTCTGATACTCGTCGGGAATCGCATTCGATGCATGATCGCAGAGCAGGATCAAGCCGCGCGCCGGGTCGCCTGCAAGGGACTCAACCGACATTTCGGGTGCATGATCGGGTGTTCGGGCGAAGGACTGGTCCGGGAATAACATGACAGGTCTGCCTCAAGCGAACGGCTTTGCGTGGTGACGGATCAGCGATGATGCACTAGGGAAGGGAGAGTGAGTCGTATCGGGAACCTTATGTCAACGTCATCAGTTCAAAAAGTGTCGCTTCCCGGTCTTGATCCTGTCGGGCTCTTTGCCGTTGTCGGCGGTGCACTGGCGATGGGCGTGTCCCCCATCTTCGTCCGCTTTGCGAGCATGTCGGATGTTCCCGCCTTTGCATCCGCCTTCTGGAGGGTCGCGCTTGCTCTGCCGGTTCTCTATGCGTGGGCCTTGCTCGAGGAAAAACGCGCGGGGAAGGGACCCCAGCCGACCTTCACACGCTCTTCGATCCTTGCTGGGTTCCTGTTTGCAGGCGATTTGTTGCTCTGGCACGTGGCGATTATGAACACGACAATCGCCAATGCGACCTTCTTCGGAACGACAACGCCGATCTGGACGGTTCTGGTCGCGGGCTTGATTTTCAAGGAGAAAATCGCAGCTTCCGCCTATTGGGGCATCGCGCTCTGCGTTGCCGGAGGCGCGGCACTGGTTGGTCAATCGATGGAGATCAATCCGGCCCATGTCATGGGCGATCTGCTCGGCATCGGTACGGCGTTCTTTTTTGGTCTGTATTTTTTCGCGGTCCGGGCTGCCCGTCTTCAAGCGGGTGCGGCGCGGGTTACCTTTGGTCTTTCGCTTGTAACGGCACCGATTCTAGGGGCGGCGGCGCTCCTGAACGGCGACCAGTTCCTGCCATCGGACGGAAAGGGCGTCGCAGCTCTTCTGGCAATGGCACTGGTGAGCCATGCTGGTGGGCAGGGGCTTCTCGCCATCGCGCTCGGCCGTTTGCCGACCGTTTTCACATCGCTCGTTATCTTCATAGAAGCCATCGGTGCGGCTTTGATTGCCTGGCTAGTGCTAGGTGAATCGCTCGGCTGGTTGCAGGCGCTCGGCGGAGTTCTTATTCTGGGCGGTATCTGGATCTCCCGGCCACGGGAAAGGAAGGAGCGCACCTAATAATGCCGGATATTGACCGCCCTTTATTGCTTCACCGCATGTTCGAGGCAGCCGTTCGGGCTGCCCATCCTGATTTTTGTTTGGTGCCTCATTTGCCGCTACCGCCCGAAGGCGGGCGCATGATGATCCTCGCGGCGGGCAAAGCCGCAGGCAGCATGATGCGGGTGGCCGAAAAACACTATCGCGAGACGCACGGTCTCGGACCGGACCGCTTGGTCGGGCTTGGTGTCGCCCGCATCGGGTATGGCGCCGAAACACCCACCCTCAAAGTGCTTGAGGCCGGTCATCCCGTCCCCGATGCTGCCGGTATCGCGGCGACGCGACAGGTGATGGAACTCGCCAGCACCGCCACTGCCAAGGATCAGGTCCTCGTCCTTCTGTCGGGTGGCGGGTCTGCCAACTGGATTGCGCCGGCGGGTGCTCTCACGCTGGCCGAGAAACAGGGCATCACGCGGGCGCTTCTGAAATCGGGCGCGACCATCTCGGAAATCAATACGGTTAGGAAGCACCTCTCTGCAATCAAAGGTGGCCGCTTGGTGCGCTTGGCGTCGCCCGCACCCGTTCTGACCTTGGCCATTTCCGATGTGCCCCATGATGACCCGTCCATCATCGCATCCGGCCCCACTGTGCCTGACCCGTCGACCCTTGGGGATGCGCGCGCAATCGTTGAAAAATACCGCATCGAATTGCCCGGGTCAGCGTGCGCTTTGTTGAATGATCCCGCTAATGAAACCCCCAAGCCCGGTGATCCCGTTTTTTCAAAGTCGGAATTCAGGCTTGTGGCACGCCCTGCCCAGTCCGTCGAAGCCGCCGCCGAAATTGCTCGTCATACCGGGTATAAAGTTCAAAATCTCGGTGCCGACCTCGAGGGCGAGGCGCGGCACGTCGCAGCTCTGCATGCCAAACTCGCCCGCGACGCCGCAAAGTCTGGCCAGCGCCTTGTTTTGTTGTCGGGTGGCGAACTCACTGTCACCGTCAAGGGGCAGGGGCGCGGGGGCCCCAATCAGGAATATGCCCTCGCACTCGCGCTGGAGCTGGGCGGGCATCCCGGCATTATTGCATTGGCCGGCGACACCGACGGAACGGATGGCGGCGGCGGGAATGCCGATGATCCGGCCGGCGCCCTGATTGACGAAACGACACTCGAACGTGCCGCAGCGTTGGGTTTGAATCCGGCGGCATTTCTTGCCAATAATGATGCGACGGGGTTCTTCGGGCACCTGGGCGATTTACTGACGCCCGGGCCGACAGGAACGAATGTAAATGATTTGCGCGCGATCATTATCGGCTAGGCTTGGCTCATGCGGGGGTGACAAGTGCTGACTCTCGTGAGATTAAAGCGAATGAGGAGCAATCTGCGCACGATCTTCTGCTGTTCTACATTCATTGCGCTTCTTTTTGGGAGCAGTTCGGCTGCATATGCGGACCTTCGTGTCTGCAATATGACATCAAGCCGGATTGGCATCGCGATTGGCTATCGGACAACAGAGGCCTGGCGGACTGAAGGATGGTGGAATCTGAAGCCGAATGCCTGTGAAAGTGTGATACCGGGAGATTTATCGTCACGATTTTATTACCTTTATGCGCAAGACTATGATCGGGGCGGGGAATGGAGCGGAACGTCGCCCATGTGCACGCGTGATCGCCAATTCACGATCGAGGGCATCGAGGATTGTCTCGCGCGCGGGTACGAACGGTCGAAATTTTTTGAGGTTGATACAGGTGAACAGAAAAGTTGGACAATTCAGTTGAATGACCCGACCCGTTTGCCGCAGAAAACACAGTAGGACATCGAATGAGACGGCTTAGACGCGTAAAGATCATCGCCACATTGGGGCCGGCTTCGGCAAACCCCGAAATGGTCAGCAAACTATTTCTCGCGGGCGTTGACGTTTTCCGGATCAATATGAGCCATGCCTCGCATGATGGTATGCGCGCGCAGATTGCCATGATCAGGGCAACGGAGAAGCAGTTTGGTCGGCCGATTGGCATTCTGGCCGATCTTCAGGGCCCGAAATTGC
>Ga0209358_10000460_pt1 | contig 35523 bp, 37 predicted proteins | sample LauGreFa1BDMLBSN_2_FD_187574 | JGI IMG/M metagenome (GOLD analysis project Ga0209358, IMG submission 187574) | Freshwater lake microbial communities from Lake Michigan, USA - Fa13.BD.MLB.SN (SPAdes) (version 2) | ecosystem: Environmental > Aquatic > Freshwater > Lake | place: Lake Michigan, USA... | reverse complement strand
CGGCTCGACTCCACACCATGTCGCCGCGCACTCAGCCCAGGGTGAGAGGCGAGCGCACTGATTACCCAATACTGCTCCGACTCCGACACGCCCGGGAAACTCTGCCGGGTCATCACAGGCAGCACACCTGGATCAATGCCTGCGATCTCTCGTAGCCACACACGAGCGGCCGACTCCTTGTTAATTGCATCGATTTCCTGAATAGCGAGTTGCTGCGTCCACGCAACTGCCTCAGCGAGATCATTTACACGCGCCATCTCACGCGCACGCATAGCCCGCAGGCGATTGACATTCCGTGTCGCTGCTTCTTTTTCTGCCTGCAAGCGCTGCAGCTCATCACCCGACTCAAGCAGGACAAGATACTGGTCTGCAAGTTGCGCAAACAACTCGCCCCGCGCTTGCTGGACCTCACGCTCGGCCTGATCGATCGCCACTCGTGCGCTGTCGCGTCGGCGAACTGAGGCGATATCAACCAGCGGCTGACGCACCATGAGCACGGTGCGCTGGCCGTTGAAGGTCAGATCTGCTCCCCCGGCTCGGTAATCATTTTGCGAATAAGAGCTCTGCAAACTAACTTGGGGATATAGTCGACTCTCGGCAACACGTGCTTCGGCCTGGAGTCGCTCGGTCGTCAGCGAGCGTACTTTCAGCGATGGATTGTCGCTGGCAGCTGCCCGGTACAAATTGAGCAAATCCGCCGACACAGCCGATGCCGACCAGAGCACGCCTGTGAGCGTCATCATCCAGAACAGACGGATGCTGTTGGCCGGATGCATTCACTCCTCCTTCAAGGAGCGCACCATCATGTCCGACAGTGGCGCGGTTAAGTAGTGCCACAGCGTACGCTGCCCCGTCGTGACGAGTACATCGGCTGGCATGCCGGGCATGAGTTCAAGCTTGAGCTTGGCGAGATCGGCCATCCCTTTTTCTGCGACCCGTATACGGGCCAGGTAGTACGGTTGCTGCGAACCATTGACCTCATCGACCAATCGATCGGCAGACAATGCGACCAGTTGCCCCTCGACCCTTGGCATATCTCGCTGACGAAAAGCGCTGAAACGCACTTCGGCCATCTGCCCGACACGTACCTGATCCACATCTTGGGGAGAGAGCCGAGCTTCGACGATAAGACTTTGCTCAACTGGCACGATGTCGAGTAAGTGCGCACCAGGACGGACCACCTCGCCGGGCGCATGTACTGAGAGCGCGAGCACTTTTCCATTTTCGGGGGCAGTGATGACGGCGCGCTGCACCGCATCCTCCAATCCGCGCAAACGCTCGCGTAGCGAGAAAATTTCCGTCTGCACTTCGGCTAGTTCTTTGGCCACCTCACGCTGGAGATCTTTTTCCAGCTGCCGCATTTTTATCTGTAGGCCGCTGATCTCGGCTTCGTTGGAGGCGATGTCATTTACCAGTGCTGCGCGCTGCCCATCATTGAGCGCAACGCTGCGCTCCATCTCTCGCACGCGCTGGCGCTCCAGATACCCTTCGTTGGCGAGCGCCTCAAAATCGTTGCGCTCTTTTTCGAAGGATGAGAGCAGACGCTCGCGCATCAACCGCTGTTCGACTAGGCTGGCGCCCTTTTCTCTTAGCTGCGCGACCTGACGCTCTTGCAGCATCATTTCACCTTGCTGCGCCAAACGCCGCGCACGAAAAGTCTGATCTTGTACGAGCATAGCCTCGCGAGCACGCGGGTCACGGTTCAGCACCATCAATGATGCAGGGTAAAAGACCCTAGACAATCCATCGCGTTGCGCGATCAATCGCGCTTCGCGCGCCATCGCCCCCATTAACTGCCCGCGCGCTTGCTCGAGCTGGGCACGCGCCTGAACGTCCTCTAGAGCAATCAATATGTCGCCCTTTTTGACCTGCTGTCCATCGCGTACTCGTACTTCACGCACGATGCCGCCCTCCAGATGGCCAACGGCCTTGCGATAGTTCTCGACGACGACAACACCTGCTCCAATAGCGGCGCTCGTCAGGGGTGCGAGCGCCGTCCAAATACCAATGCCAGCAAAGAGCACGAACACCACGACCAGCCCCACCATCTTTAGCCAGCGCTCCTGACGTCCGTGCTGCAGGCCATGTGTCGATTCACCAAAAAATGAGCGTGCCCTAGCACGAAGAACATTCGACTTTTCTGGCGCATTCATGCAGCAACTTTCCGAGCCGTGCTGAAATTTGGCGCAGGCTGCCTGAGGGCAGCGGCCACTTCGTTAGGTGGACCGTAGCAGGCCAACTTGCCATCAATAAGGAGCAGCACCCTATCCAGCCGTTCAAGTACCCGACTGCGGTGAGTAACGATGATCACGGTCGCGCCAGTGCTGCGCAATTCGGCAAGTGCTTTGTCAAGCGCTTCACTGCCAGCATCATCGAGATTGGAATTAGGTTCATCCAGAATCACGACAGCCGGCTCGGCATAGACCGCACGTGCCAGCGCAACGCGCTGACGCTGCCCGGCTGACATTGTGCGGTTGCCATCAAGTCGAGTGTCGTAGCCCTTGGGCAGCGCGAGAATCATTTCATGAACACCAGCAAGCCGAGCCGCGCGCACTACCGCTTCGGCGTTGACCTCACCAAAACGTGCGATGTTCTCAGCCAGCGTACCCTCCAGAAGTTCGACATCCTGTGGCAGATATCCCATTGCATCACCCAACGCACTGCATTCGTATTGGGTCAGTTCCGCACCATCGAGACGAAGCGCGCCAGCTGTGGGCGGGTACAAACCTAGCAAGGTACGCACAAGCGTGGATTTGCCAGCGGCGCTGGGTCCGATGATGCCAACCTGAGTTCCAGCGGGAATATGCAGGGAAAGATCCTTGATGATCGGCGCGGTCGCACCGCCGGGCGTGACGGCTATTTTCTCCAACTGATACTCGCCACGAATTTGCGGTAGGGCCATACGCTCAGCACGGGGCGCATAAGTCCCCAGCAACTCGCGTAACCGGCGATAAGCATCGCGGGCGGTGTCGAGGCTGCGCCAACTGCCAATCAACTGATCGATCGGTGCCAGAGCGCGTCCAAGCAAAATGGAACCTGCGATGATCATACCGGGCGAGATTTCACGTCGCAGTGCCAGATAAGCGCCCAACCCAAGAATCAGCGATTGCGACGTCAGGCGGTAAGTTTTCGAGATCGCACTGATCATGCCGGCGCGCGCGCTGGCATCATGCTGGGCATCCAACGCATGAACGCGCTCGCTTTGCCAGCGCTGACGCAGACGAGGCAACATACCCATCGCCGCGATGACTTCGGCGTGACGAAGGTGTAAGGTCGTCTGCTGATTTGCCGCCCGACTGGCGTGATTAGATTCCTGCAACAAGTGCCGGGTAGCTAGCTCATTCCAAAGCGTCAAAATGGCCAGCACCACAATTGAGGCTACGGCGGCAACACCCATCCACCAGTGAAAAAGAAACATCAGACCAACATACAGCGGCACCCAAGGCACATCCAGCAGCGCAAACAAGCCCACACCGGTGACGAACTGGCGCACGCGATCAATGTCATCCAGCGGCTGCGCGCTGACGTGTCGGCCAGCACTGGCCATCGCACGCGCAAAAATCGCGTCATGAACTGCCGGTCCAAGCATAGTATCGAAGCGGGTGCTGGCCACAATCATGATTCGAGAACGCACCCACTCCAGTCCACCGAACACCATGAATAGAAACACCGTGATAACGGTCAGCACGACCAGCGTGGGAACGCTGCCGGTGGAAAGCACCCGGTCATAAACCTGCAACATATAGAGCGAGGGCACCAGCATCAGCAAATTGAGAAACATACTGAACAGTGCTGCCGAAAAAACAGCAGAGCGCGAAGCACGCGCGATGGCTTGCAGCACAAGCGGCAGCGCGTTGTCTGTCGACTGGGAATATTCTTCAGTCAATCCAAGCCCCCTCATGCCATGAGTCAGTTATTTTTTTAATCGACCCACAGGCTAATTTTTAAAACTCACTTCGACAAGACGCCTTCCATCGGAAGATGCGAGGCGATGATGAATAAACGCAACAATGAATGTCGATTGGTCTGAAAATTGTGGGAGAAAGACGGGCATTTACACCAATGACGAACTTCTCAGTGGTGTGCGTAGTAACTTTTTATGGTACATCTGCAAATCAAAAATTCTGGCAACCTAAAGTCGAAACGGATTTGATTGAGGATTAGGTCGAGGATAAGATTGAAGCAGGTGATTCGAGCTGCATCTAAACTGCACTCGGGCTGCATGCCGTCCGCCCGCGAACCAGTAACGCCGTCATTCAGACTTGATCGCCACATCAGCCCATTTCAGCGCCATGCGTATAGCCATCCTCGATAACGATGCTGCTCAAGCCGAGCAAATGAGCCTCTGGTTGAGCAGCCCAATGACTGAGCTGCATCGATTTGACAGCCTAGACGCGATGCTGCAACGTCTGCGCAAAGGCGAAATTGATCTGATGGTCGTGCATTGGCCAGCGGCGACCGACCTACAACACCTCAAGGAAGCTATCGATCAGCGATCTCCGATCGTGCCTCTGCTGCTGGTGACGGAGCGAGCAAAGGTGGATGCGCAGACCGTCTTACTAAACCATCCGGCCGTTGATTATTTGCTTAAACCTCTCAGGCAGGCGGATCTTGTCACACGAGTCAGCGTCCTGAAAAAGCGATTTCACGCAGCCAGCACCAAGCCTGAAGATTGTTATGCATTTGGATCTTATCTATTTGATACGCATGCAGGCCAGGTCAGCCTGAGTGGCGAAGTCATACGCATGACCGAGAAAGAATTCCGGCTTGCCCTGCTGTTCTTTCGACATATAGGCAAACCCCTGTCCCGCGCATTTATCCTCGAATCGGTATGGCCAGAGAATGCGGCGTTTTCATCCCGCAGCATGGATACCCATGTATCCCGGGTACGAACCAAACTAGGCCTGCAGCCCGCGCGGGGATTCCGACTCGCGCCAGTCTACAGTTATGGCTACCGGCTGGAGCAAATTAAAGGCTGGGGAGACGCTGAATAAATCTGCGTTTTTGGGTAGCTGCCGTCGCAGCGCGGTACAGACGCATGAAAACCGTGATTTGATGCCATTTATAAGTCGCCCAACTTGCCAGTTTTATTTACCCATTGCTGCTCTGAGCGCTGACGGCCAGCGGCTATAATAGGTGCAGGCTAACCTTTCCCGACAACCCCGCATGCGCTTGCTCGCCGTAGGGCTCAACCACACCACTGCTCCCGTCTCGCTCCGCGAGAAAGTAGCCTTCCCGGCCGACCAGCTCGGTCAGGCGGTGGCATCCGCATGCGCGTGGTTTGGCGAATCAGGGCAGCAGTCCCATGAAACCGCGATTCTGTCGACCTGCAATCGAACCGAGATCTATGGCGCCAGTGCCAATGACGGGCAGATAGAAACGGCGATAGATGCGACCGCGCATTTTGTGGCGGACTATCACAAGCTGCCTTACGCGGAACTACGGCCCTATCTTTACGCACTGCCGCAGCATGATGCGGTTCGCCACGCCTTCCGCGTGGCCTCCGGCCTGGACTCCATGGTACTCGGCGAGCCTCAGATCCTAGGGCAAATGAAAGATGCCGTTCGTCAGGCCGAAGCGGCAGGCGGACTAGGCACATATCTGCACCAGATGTTTCAGCGCACGTTTGCGGTCGCCAAGGAAGTACGCACAACCACCGAGATCGGAGCGCACAGCGTTTCGATGGCAGCGGCTTCGGTGCGCTTATCCGAACGAATTTTCGACAAGCTCTCCGACCAGCACGTACTGTTCATCGGTGCCGGTGAAATGATCGAATTGTGCGCCACCCACTTCGCGGCGCATCATCCCAAAACACTGACGATTGCCAACCGTACTGTCGATCGCGCTGAACAACTCGCGAATCGTCTCGGTGGCAAAACCATGCGCCTCGCCGAGCTGCCCGACCAGCTGGCGAATTTCGATATCGTCATCTCTTGTACTGCGTCCTCACTTCCCATCATCGGATTGGGCATGGTCGAGCGCGCGATCAAGGCACGGCGCCGCAAGCCCATGGTCATGGTCGATCTTGCCGTACCGCGCGATATCGAATCCGAAGTCAGTCGCATGAATGATGTCTTCCTGTATACCGTCGATGATCTGGGTACTGCCGTCCAAATCGGCATGGAAAACCGTCAGTCCGCAGTGGCACAAGCAGAAGCCATCATCGAAACCCGCGTGCAGGGATTCATGAACTGGCTCGACAGTCGTGCGATCGTGCCTCTGATCCAAGACCTGCAGGAAACCAGCGAACAAATGCGCAAAATGGAACTCGAACGCGCGCGTAAGCTGCTGGCACGTGGCGAAGATGTGGAGGCAGTGCTCGAAGCACTCTCCAAAGGACTGACCGCAAAATTCCTGCACGGTCCACAACAAGCATTGCATCAGGCCGATGCCGACGAGCGCGCGCGTCTGGCCCAGTGGCTACCACAACTCTTCCGTACCAAGCGCTAGCGACGCCTTCCCCAGCCCTTCGCAGTATTCGGCACCTTTGCCGGCTTCCCCTGAATTAATCCTTGCTCCGCCCGCAAATCGCATGAAACCGTCCCTGCTATCCAAGCTTGATCAGCTCACCCAAAGGCTGGAAGAAGTCAGCGCCCTGATGAATCAGGAAGGTGCGACCGCCGATATGGAGCACTATCGCAAGCTCACCCGCGAACATGCGGAGCTTGAACCACTGGTTGCGCTGCACGCCCAGTGGACGCAAGCTCAGGCCGATCTGATCGCAGCGCAGGACATGATGAGCGATCCGGAGATGAAAAGTTTCGCGCAAGAAGAGATAGCAATGGCTCAGGTGCACGCTGCGACTCTTGAGCTCGATTTGCAGAAGATGATGCTGCCCAAAGATCCCAATGATGATCGCAACATCTTCCTCGAGATACGCGCTGGCACAGGGGGCGATGAGTCGGCGCTGTTCGCCGGTGATTTACTGCGCATGTATACGCGCTTTGCAGAGCGCAAACGCTGGCAGGTAGAAATGGTGTCGGAATCACCTTCAGAGCTGGGGGGTTACAAGGAAGTGATCGTTCGCATCGTGGGTCATGGCGCGTACTCACGACTGAAGTTCGAATCCGGCGGACATCGCGTGCAGCGTGTGCCGGCGACCGAAGCGCAGGGACGCATTCATACCTCAGCCTGTACCGTCGCAGTGATGCCAGAGGCCGATGAAATCGGCGAGGTCGATATCAATCCGGCGGACTTGCGCATCGACACCTTTCGCGCCTCCGGCGCTGGCGGACAGCACATCAACAAAACTGATTCGGCAGTGCGTATTACTCACCTGCCAAGCGGAATCGTGGTCGAATGTCAGGATGACCGCAGTCAACACAAAAACAAGGCTCAGGCGCTCAAAGTACTAGCCACGCGCATCAAGGACGTGCAACTGCGAGCACAGCAATCGGCAGAAGCAGCGACACGAAAATCATTGGTAGGATCGGGCGACCGCAGCGAGCGCATTCGCACCTATAATTTTCCGCAAGGACGTATCACGGATCATCGCATCAACCTGACCCTTTACAAGCTGGAGATGGTGATGGAAGGCGATCTGGACGAACTCACTGACGCGCTGATGGCCGAGCATCAGGCAGAATTACTTGCGGCCTTAGCGGACTGACCCCCCTCCGATCAAGCCTGAGAAAAAAATTACTCAAGTTCACATCATGCAAACCAACCGATTCGCCAAACCACTTCTGCTACTCGTCGCTGTCGCCTGCGCAGGCATGCTCGGTATCGGTCTTTATTTGCAACTAGCCCTGGAAATGCTGCCCTGTCCGCTCTGCATCTTGCAGCGGTACGCTTTCGCAGCTGTCGGCATGCTGTGTCTGGTCACCTGCTTCTTGCCGGCGACGATACTCCGTCTGGGCGCGGCACTCTCGGCACTTGCCTCGATCACAGGCGCAGGTATCGCATTGCGACATCTGTGGGTCAAGGCGCACCCCACTATCTCGTGCGGCATCGATCCGCTGGAAACCTCGCTGAACAAGATTTTCATCGCCCGCTGGCTGCCTTCACTTTTTCAGGCCGATGGCTTGTGCACCACCGAATACGATCCGATCCTCGGTCTGTCGATACCGCAATGGGCACTTGTCTGGTTTGTGATCTTTACCATTACGTTGATTTTTGTCGCGCTGCGCAGCAAGCAGGCCGCATGACGATTCGCGATCTGCTCAGGCTCGCACAGATCGACCCACTCGAAGCACGCATTCTGACGGCACACGCGCTGCAATGCTCGCGTGTTCAGCTCGTGATTCGGGAAAACGATGCATTGAGTATCGAACAAGTCAATGACATCAGCGAGCTGCTGCACCGACGCATGCAGGGCGAGCCCGTCGCTTATCTAACCGGCGAGCGCGAATTCTATGGACTCAATTTCAAGGTCACACGGGATGTACTGATCCCGCGACCCGAGACCGAGCTGCTAGTAGAACTGGCGATGGAAAAATTACCTCAAGCGGGCCGCGTAGCCGATCTGGGTACCGGTTCGGGTGCTGTCGCCATAGCACTGGCGCACACACGCCGGGATGCGCAGGTAATCGCGACGGACATCAGCGACAAGGCACTGGCAGTCGCGCACCATAATGCAGAGCATCATGGTGTGAAAATTCAATTCATGCGTAGCGATTGGTTTGAATTGCTCGACGGCTTTTTTGATCTTGTTGTCAGCAATCCGCCTTATATCGCAGCCAGCGATGTCCATCTGTCGGAAGGTGATCTGCGCTTCGAACCCAGCTCTGCGCTCACAGACCATGCGGACGGCATGACGGCACTCTCGGCCATTATTGAAGATGCGCCCGCCCATCTGAAACCCAGTGGCTGGCTACTGCTCGAACATGGATATGATCAGGCCGCTGCTGTGCGCCACCAACTGACGCGCGCCGGCTGGCGCGATGTGCGGAGCTGGAAAGATCTGGCAGGCATAGAACGCGTCTCTGGCGGGCAATGGGATGCTGTTGTAAGCAAAAAATAAAAGTCCTGATTACGCACCATTTCTATTCATCCTCTATTCATCAACTCCTTTAACGATCATTCCGATGTTGCCTTCCATTGAACAACGACTTGCTGTTGAAATCGCTGCACGCCATGAACAAGTAGCCGCTGCCATTGCTCTTCTGGATGAAGGTGCGACCGTGCCCTTTATTGCCCGCTATCGCAAAGAAGCCACAGGCGGACTGGATGATATACAGCTGCGCCTGCTGGAAGAGCGCCTGCGCTACCTGCGCGAACTAGAAAGCCGCCGCACCGCCATCATCGCCTCGGTGGAGGAACAAGGAAAGATGACGCCAGAACTACTCAAGGCCATCAGCCTCGCCCAGGACAAAACCCTGTTGGAGGATTTGTATCTTCCCTATCGCCCCAAGCGACGCACCAAAGCACAGATCGCGGTGGAAGCCGGATTGGAACCGTTGGCCAACGCACTGCTGGAAAATCCCGCGCTGGATCCCGAGGCGGAGGCTGCTCGCTATTTGCGACCGCCTTTCACCACCGAACAGGGAGACAACCCCGGTGTCGCCGATACCAAGGCAGCGCTGGATGGCGCGCGACAGATTCTCATGGAGCGCTTTGCCGAAGATGCGGTACTGCTGCAAGACATTCGTGAATACCTGACCACGCATGGCGTGGTCGAATCCAAAGTCATCGAAGGTAAACAGGATGCCGGTGAAAAATTTGCGGACTACTTTGAATATTCAGAGAACCTATCCAGCATTCCCTCACACCGCGCTCTCGCACTGTTGCGGGGCCGACGCGAAGAAATGCTCACGGTGGTGTTGCGGCTCGACACCGAGGCAGAAAAACCAAAGTGGGATGCACCCCCCAATCCCTGCGAGGGCAAGATCGCTGCACGCTTTGGCGTACGTCAGCAAAGTCGCCCTGCGGACAAATGGCTGATGGATACCGTTCGCTGGGCCTGGCGCGTGAAAATCTTCATGCATCTGGAAACCGAACTGATGACACGCTTGCGTGAAGAAGCCGAAGCTGAGGCGATCCGTGTTTTTGCGCGCAATCTCAAAGATCTGCTGCTGGCAGCTCCTGCAGGGCCTCGCGCGACGATGGGACTCGATCCCGGATTGCGTACCGGTGTAAAAGTCGCTGTGGTCGATGCCACTGGAAAAGTGGTGGACACAGCGACCATCTATCCGCATCAACCACGCAATGACTGGGACGGTTCACTACAGATACTGGGGCAACTGGCGCGCAAGCATCAAGTTGCATTGATCTCGATTGGCAACGGTACCGCATCGCGCGAGACTGACAAACTTGCGCAGGACCTGATTCGTCTGCAACCCGAACTCAAGCTCAACAAGATTGTGGTCTCCGAGGCAGGTGCATCAGTGTATTCGGCGTCAGAGTTCGCCTCGCGTGAACTGCCCGAACTCGATGTATCGCTACGCGGCGCCGTATCTATCGCGCGCCGCTTGCAGGATCCGCTGGCCGAGTTGGTGAAAATTGACCCCAAATCCATCGGCGTGGGTCAGTACCAGCATGATGTTTCACAGACTCGTCTTGCGCGTACGCTTGACGCCGTGGTTGAAGACTGCGTAAATGCCGTGGGGGTGGACGTCAATACGGCTTCGGCACCTTTACTTGCCCGCGTGTCTGGCTTGAATGGTCAGGTGGCCCAGAGTATTGTCAGTTTCCGCGATAAAAACGGTATATTCAATTCGCGCGCTGCGTTGCGAGAGGTTCCCCGACTGGGTGAAAAAACCTTCGAACAGGCAGCCGGTTTTTTGCGCATCATGAACGGCGACAACCCGCTAGATGCATCTGCAGTACACCCGGAATCCTATCCACTGGTCGAAAAAATTCTGGCGGATATTCAGCGTGATGTGAAAAGCGTGATGGGCGACAGTGCCTTGTTGAAATCGCTCGATGCCAAACGCTTCGCAGATGAAAAATTCGGCTTGCCTACCGTGGCAGATATTTTGAAAGAACTCGATAAGCCGGGTCGTGATCCTCGCCCTGCGTTTGTGACGGCCAGTTTCAAGGAAGGCATCGAAGAAATCTCGGATCTACGACCGGACATGATTCTCGAGGGTGTAGTGACGAATGTTGCTGCCTTCGGAGCTTTTGTTGACATCGGCGTTCATCAGGATGGTCTGGTCCATATATCCGCGTTATCCGATCAGTTCGTGAAAGACCCCCACACTGTGGTGAAAGCCGGCCAGGTGGTTAAGGTCAAGGTGCTTGAGGTCGATCCCAAGCGCAAGCGGATTGCATTGACCATGAGGCTCTCCGAGAAGGCCGAGGGCAGTAGCGAACCACGGCCGCGCCGCGCCGCGGAGGCCAGACTCAAGCCCCAGCGCGAGGCCGCGCCTGCGGGTTCAGCTATGGCAGATGCCTTCGCTCGACTCAAGCGCTGAGCCTGGCGAACAGACTTCGGGAGCATATCCCGCTTTTTCCCTATAATGATGCGATTCACCCAACCTACTTACAGAGGATTTATGAGCGACGTTCAATCCTGGATCAAAGAGACCGTGACGGGCCATGCTGTGGTGCTGTTCATGAAGGGTACCGCACAGTTCCCGCAATGCGGATTTTCTGGCCGTGCCATCGAGCTGCTCAAAGCCTCGGGCGTTCAAGATCTCGTGACGGTCAATGTGCTGGAAGATGACGAAGTCCGTCAGGCCATCAAGGAATTTTCCAACTGGCCTACTATTCCTCAGCTCTATGTCAAAGGCGAATTCATTGGCGGTGCCGACATCATCGGTGAAATGCACGAGTCGGGCGAATTGCAGGCACTACTCAAAGGTTGATCAGGCGATGAAGCGTCTGGTGGTCGCCATCACCGGTGCATCGGGCGCATTGTATGGGGTGCGACTGCTTGAGCAACTGAGAAAGTCAGATCGCGTCGAAACGCACCTGATGATTTCGGATGCGGCAGCGCTCAACTTGCACCATGAGCTCGATATCAAACGGAAGGATATCGAGACACTCGCCAGTGTTGTGCACAGCGTGCGCGATATCGGCGCATGTGTAGCCAGCGGTTCCTTTCACACCGATGGGATGGTCATCGCGCCTTGTTCGATGAAGACGCTGGCTTCTGTCGCACATGGGATGTGCGACAACCTGATCACCCGTGCCGCGGATGTAATGCTCAAAGAACGCCGCCGTCTGGTGCTCATGGTTCGGGAGACGCCATTCAATCTCGCCCACCTGCGCAACATGACTGCAGTGACTGAGATGGGGGGCATTATTTTTCCACCGCTGCCAGCGCTCTACCAGCGGCCGCACACAGTTTCGGAAATGGTGGATCACACGGTGGGCCGGGTTCTCGATTTGCTATCCATAGAGCAGACGCTGGCCCCGGAGTGGCCGGGACTCAAAACCGAGCGTTCGCAGTAACTTACAGCCCAGCCTTCATGTTTGGTCCGGCAGCGGATCGATAGGCACAGGCTCTTCCTGCGTTGACTCTTGGGCATTTCCCTCCTGCGCTGGCTCTTGGGCATTTCCCTCCTGCGCTGGCTCTTGGGCATTTTCCTCCCGCGCTGGCTCTTGGGCATTTCCCTCTTGCGCTGATTCCTGTGTTTTTCCTTCCCGCATGACATTTACCATCCGCTCAATGGCCTCGGCAAAGCCATTCATGGAAAATTTACTGGTCTTGAATTCACCGTTGGCGAGGGGAAAAGCAATACCAATTACGGGTGTTTTAGCAAACGCATCGTTCAGATGAGGTGTCTCGGTAAACCAATAGAGCATCACGTCGCCATTAGCAGTGCTCACGGGCTCGCACACCGCGTCGAGCGCAAGCGCGCCCACATCCGATGTCAACATGAGCGGGTAATTGGCGCTGGGCTCGCAATCCAGGCCATTGGCAAAATAATATCTGCAGTTGCCATCGCCACACATCATGCCCAGCATAGACATGCCGTTTTCATGGGTGCTGGCCTCGCCCCTTCCATCAAGAAATTGCGAAATCCAGTCACCGTGCTCGACTCGCTCCTGTGCACTTGCTGGCAGAATCGCAATAAAAATCAGCGTCAGCAGAACAATAAAGCGTTGCATTGCATCTCCACGCATTACATCTCCGTTTAAATCAGAATGGTCAGAATTTACCACGGGGTGCTAATCCTCTTGCCTGTCGCGCAAATGTGAGTGACCGGACACCGTAGGCTGAATCTCTGAATGGCATCTGACATCTTCATCAAATAAGGACTGGTCTAGCCTCAACGTCGGCAGCCAAGCTTTGATTAAGGATTTTTCTTACTGGATATCCAGTTGTGCTTCTCCCAGTCCGCTGATCTCAATGCGTACCCGGTCACCTGCATTCAGCCATTTGGTCTCGACCACACTACCGAGCATGACAAACTCGCCGGCCTTGAGTCCAGGCAGACCATGCTCTGACTGGGCATTGGCCAGCCAGGCAAGCGCATTGAGTGGATGGCCGAGCACCATGGACCCAAGGCCACGACCGACTTCGATACCGTTGATCATGGCACGACCTGTCAGTGCGGCGAGGTCGAGATGGCGCCAGTCTGATACGGGGCGACCCAGCACACAGCCGGCATTGAAAAAATCATCGGCAACCAAGGTGGGTATGCCGAGCGCGCGATAGTTTTCATAGCGCTCGTCGACCAGTTCCATAGCCGCCATAACCTCGGCGACCGCTGGTGCTACGGTCTCTTTGGAATAGGGCGTGGGCTGGGGCGGCAAATCGGCTGACAAGCGAACTGCAATTTCACATTCCATCCCGATTTTCACGAAACCATGACGGGGCACCTTGCCATGCTCATGCATGACTGTTTTGCTGAAAATACGACCGGCACACGGATGGTTGATGTTTACAAACGCTTGCATGACCGGTGTTGTGCAACCAATCTTGTGCCCGACCATCTCGCCCATACCCGCATCAACAAGCAAGGTATTGATCGCCGACTGTATTGCATACCCATCGGTCACGCTGTGCGGAGCCAGATGCGCTGGCAGCGCCGCAATCGGCGTCAGAGAGAGTCGTTGCCTCAGCAAATGCGTCGCGGCGAGATGAATTGTATTTTTCAAAATATTTCTCCGTGGATCGTTTCTTCTTTGTATGCGACCTCAGAGTCTAACAAAAACTATTGCACAGCCGAGTTTAGTCAGAGATTTGAATCGAGATTTCAAAAAGACACGTTATATATTTTTCAGGCCTCGACACCAAGATTTTCATGCGCCCATAGCGGAAAAATACACCAGTTTTCGGGGTTATAATCCGCCGTTTTCTTTCGTTTGCCATTACTGCTTTATTCGGAGATTCTCATGGGTTCTATCGTCAAACAAGCTGGCTGGATCGCACTGGCGCTTTTGGGTGCATTTGCGCTCGGCACCGTAGCGCTGGCGCGCGGTGAAACCATTAACGCACTGTGGATTGTGGTTGCAGCAGTTGCGGTTTATCTGATTGGTTATCGCTTTTATGCGCGCTTCATTGCGACGCATGTGATGCAGCTAGATGTCAACCGGGCAACGCCGGCGGTAAGACTCAATGACGGTCTCGATTATGTACCCACCAACAAGCATGTGCTGTTCGGTCATCACTTTGCTGCGATCGCAGGTGCCGGCCCTCTGGTGGGCCCGGTGCTGGCGGCACAAATGGGATACCTGCCGGGAATGATGTGGATACTGGCAGGCGTCATTCTCGCGGGCGCCGTGCAGGATTTCATGATTTTGTTCATTTCCACGCGCCGAGATGGCCGCTCGCTGGGGGACATGATCAAGTCCGAGCTCGGCATCATACCGGGCGTGATTGCCCTGTTTGGCACTTTCATGATCATGACGATTCTGCTGGCAGTGCTGGCACTGATCGTTGTAAAGGCGCTGGCAGAAAGTCCGTGGGGGACGTTCACCGTGGGTGCAACAATACCGATTGCGCTGTTCATGGGTATCTATAGCCGCTACATTCGGCCGGGCCGGGTCGGGGAAGTATCGATTATCGGTTTTATCCTTCTGATGCTCGCCATCGTAGTCGGTGGTCAGGTAGCTGCAGATCCTGTCTGGGGTCCTGCGTTTACTTTCAACGGCAAGCAACTCACCTGGATGCTGCTGGCTTATGGTGTTGTCGCATCGATGCTGCCCGTCTGGCTGCTGCTGGCGCCGCGCGACTACCTATCCACGTTCCTGAAGATAGGCACGATTGTCGGACTCGCGCTGGGCATCTTGTTCGTCGCGCCCGATTTGAAAATGCCGGCCATTACCAAATTCATTGATGGTTCGGGTCCCGTCTGGTCGGGTACGCTGTTTCCCTTCCTTTTCATTACGATTGCATGTGGTGCGGTATCGGGTTTTCATGCTCTGATTTCTTCAGGCACGACACCCAAGCTGCTGGAAAACGAAATGCATGCGCCCTACATTGGCTACGGCGGCATGCTGATGGAATCCTTTGTGGCCATCATGGCACTGGTGGCTGCGAGCATTATTGAGCCGGGCGTTTACTTTGCGATGAATAGCCCAGCTGCCATCATTGGCACAAGTCCCGAGAGTGCGGCGGCGGCGATCAGTCAGTGGGGTTTCATCATTACCCCAGAAATGTTGCAGCAGACTGCGACGAACGTCGGCGAAAACACGATTATTTCTCGCACTGGTGGTGCACCGACTTTGGCGGTGGGTATGGCGCAGATATTCTCCAGTGTGTTCGGAGGCCAGGCGATGATGGCTTTCTGGTACCACTTTGCGATTCTGTTTGAAGCGCTCTTCATTCTGACCGCAGTGGATGCAGGCACGCGCGTTGGCCGTTTCATGCTGCAAGACTTGATCGGGACTGTGGTACCGCCGTTCAAGGCGCTGCCGGGAATGGTTGCCGGGTTGATCGGTACCTTGCTGTGTGTGGGTGCCTGGGGCTACTTCCTGTACCAGGGTGTGGTGGATCCCCTTGGCGGTATAAATACTCTGTGGCCCCTGTTCGGTATTTCCAATCAGATGCTGGCCGCTGTTGCGCTGATGCTGGGTACTGTGGTGCTGTTCAAACTCAAGCGCGAGAAATTTGCCTGGGTCACTCTGGTACCAACGGTGTGGCTACTGGTTTGCACGTTGACTGCGGGTTATCAGAAACTCTTCCATGAAAACCCGCGTATCGGCTTTCTTGCGCATGCGCAGAAATTCAAATCTGCGGCTGCCGATGGTCAGGTACTGCCGCCTGCGAAGTCACCCGAGCAAATGCAGCAGATCATCATGAACGACTATATTGATGCAACACTGGCTGCGATTTTCATGTCGGTAGTGCTGTCGATACTGTTCTTCAGCATTCGCGCCTGCCTGCAGGCGCTCCGCTCGGACAAACCCACCTCCGAGGAAGCCCCTGCGGTTTCCTCGGCCACGGTGAGTGCCTGAGCACCGGGGAGAGATGATGTTTGGAGAACTCGGAAAATTTGGCGCCTACCTTGGCCAGACGGCAAGGCTAATGGTAGGCCTGCCTGATTACGATAACTACCTCAATCATATGCAGGAAAATCACCCCGACCAACCGGCGATGAGCTACGAAGCGTTCTTCCGTGAGCGCCAGGATGCCCGATATGGCGGCACTGGCCGTATACCAAAGTGCTGCTAGGGAAGCGCAGATTAAATGAACGCGGAAACTCTTGCGGCAGGATCAATCTGGCCAAGGCACCGGTTTTATTGATCCCCGCATGGGACAGCTAATCTGGCTCGCCACGAAACGCGAATTTATTCAGCGCCCCCTAGAAAAACATTGATTCAATAGCAACGCAAATTTTTTGACTGAATGTGAATGAAAAAATGCCCCGGCCACACGGTCTGGGCATTTTTTTGGCAACGGGTCACGAAACCAAAGTCGCACCGGCGGCAGAATATGGCCTAGATGCCACTTTCGCAAGGCAAGCAAGCTTGTCGTGCGCGGACCGGTTTAGGAGTGTGATAACCTAAAGTCACCTCTCATGTGACCATTCCGGAAATGATGGCCGACCCAATTCCGAACCTGTACAACAAATATGGTGGTTCCGCGCTGCTGACCAAAGTCGTAAAGGACATCACGACCGAGATGCTGACCAAAGCCACCCTGCGCCGGCTCTTTGAGGGCATGCCGACACACGAGATCCTGAAGCTCAACGTGGAGCTCACTGCATTAGCTCTCGGTCACACCACCTCGAAATACAGTCCTGAATTACCGAAGCTAGCTTACGCCACTCTCAATCTCACACTTCAGACATACGAAGAAGTGATTTCGATTGTCCGGCATAGCCTTCTCACCAACGGTTTCGAAAGCCGGGACGCCACCATAGCAATCAATGCGATCGACATGCATGCGAGGTCGCTCCTCAACGTACCCATAGCCCGTCAGGTCACCTCGCCCTTTTCAGGCGTAGACCGGCGCAGGTTTCCCCGCAAATAGAACGCGCCGGCGAGGGCTGAGACAAATGCGCTGGAAGCGCACAGTGCAATGGCAAGAAACGAAAGCGGAAGAGTAAATGGTTACCGCGTTTCTAGGGCGATTTTGCAAGATCTCGGGTGAGACGGCAAAGAATCGCCAAGAGAGACTTGGGTCGCTAAAAAAACGACCCATACCCGTGTTCGGTGGTGCCGGCTGCAGGACTCGAACCCGCCACCCCATGATTACAAATCAAGTGCTCTACCTGATGAGCTAAGCCGGCCGCTGTAAGCTCGAAATTATACGTTATTTGATCCGCGTAAGTCGCGGCCTTCCACCCTTACCCGGCGGGTCGGGCTGCTTGTCGTCATCGGCCGTTTTTCCAGAGTCAGCGGACACAGGGGGGACTGATGAGAGCAATGGCGATATTTTTCTCGCCGGCGTTTTTGCCGGCTCACTACGGGACTTTTTCTTGCGCTGACCCTCGTCGTCACGCTGAACCTCGAAGGCCATACCCTGCCCATTCTCCCGGGCATAAATGGCACTCACATTCGACACCGGCACTTCAATTTCCCGCGCAACGCCGCCGAATCTAGCTTTGAAATGAATGAAATCATTATCAATTTTCAGATTACCCGTCGCCTCGAAGCTGACGTTGAGAACGATCTCACCATTTTTCACAAACTCTGCCGGGACACGTGTCCGAGCATCGACCACCACCACGATATAAGGTGTGTAGCTATTGTCAGTGCACCACTCGTAGAGCGCGCGCAACAGATAGGGTTTGGTGGAAGTTTCCGACATCAGACAGTCACATTAAAAAAGCCTGGCAAAAGAACGCACGCTCTGCTCTAAGCCTGTGGCGGACCCCAAGGGCCGCCCCTGACAATGATTAGCGTCGCATTACCTTTTCCGAAGGCGTCAGTGCCTCAATGTACGCTGGGCGAGAAAAAATCCGCTCAGCATACTTCATCAGTGGCGCAGCCGTTTTGGAGAGTTCCACACCATAGTGATCAAGGCGCCAGAGCAGAGGCGCAATCGCCACGTCGAGCATGGAAAATTCATCGCCCAACATGTACTTGTACTTCAGGAATAGCGGCGCCAACGTGGTCAGGCGATCGCGGATCTCATTACGCGCCTTTTCGTGACTTTTTTCCGCAGAGCGCGATTTTTCGTTTTCGAGCGTATGCACATGCACGAACAATTCCTTTTCGAAATTGAACAGCATCAGACGGGCGCGAGCACGCATGAGTGGATCGGCAGGCATGAGCTGCGGATGAGGAAAGCGTTCATCGATATACTCGTTGATGATGTTCGACTCGTAGAGCACCAGTTCACGCTCAACCAGTATGGGCACCTGACCATACGGATTCATGGTTGAAATATCCTCAGGCTTGTTGAACAAATCCACATCGCGGATTTCAAAATCCATACCCTTCTCGAACAAGACAAGCCGGCAGCGTTGCGAGAATGGGCAGGTTGTGCCCGAATAGAGGACCATCATGGTTTTAGTTCCTTGGAAACGAAGAGGGTGAGACAGCATGCCGCCTCACCCCACTCATACATATCTGATTCTCTGCATTACTTGTTTTCATCACTCTGTAAAAACGACGATGTCAGGCAGAGAATACAGGGCTACTATTTGACTTCTCTCCAGTAGGAGGCGTTCAGCCGCCAGGCCAACAGTACCAGCAGGGACATGAACAGCAAGACCCAGACACCCACTTGCTGACGTTTGTTTTTCACCGGCTCGCTCATCCAGCCCATGTAGGCCACAAGGTCAGCCATCGCACTGTCATATTCCTGCAAAGTCATTTTCCCCGCTTTGACTTGTTCGAAACCGGCAAACTTGTGCACAGTTTTGGACTCATCATGCGGATCTTTCTCTTCCACAAACTTCGCCTTGCGAACACCCTGTAGCTCCCAGAGCACATGCGGCATGCCCACGTTCGGATATGCCAGGTTATTCCACCCCGTCGCGCGGCCTTCATCCAGGTAGTACGTCCGCAGGTAGGTGTAAACGTAATCCGCACCTGAACCTTCGCCTGAAGACTTGGCTCTGACAATTACCGAGAGATCCGGCGGCGCTGCGCCGAACCAGGCTTTCGCATCCGTCATACTCAGATTACTTTTCATCAGATCACCCACTTTGTCGGAGGTGAAGAGAAGATTGTCACGGATTTGCGCGTCAGACAAACCGATATCGCGCAAGCGGTTGTAACGAACCAACGATGCTGAATGGCAATTCAAGCAATAGTTGACAAACAGCCGCGCACCATTCTGCAATGCAGAAAGATCGCTGCCGCGATCAGGCGCTCGATCCAGAGGAAAACCTGCATCGGAAGCGGCAGCAAGCGCTGGTGCCAGCACTAACACCGCCATAAGTTTTTTTAAGATATTCATTCTTGTTCCTTTGCGGCTTAGTGCGGCTGGAAGTTCACGCGCTTCGGTACCGGCTTGAACTCACCCATAGCACTCCACCACGGCATGAGCATGAAGAAGCCAAAGTAGATAAGCGTACCGACCTGAGCCACAAAGGTACGGGCTGCTGTGGGTGCCTGAACACCGAGATAACCCAACACCAGGAAGGCGATGCCGAACACGATGTAAACGATCTTGTGCCAGTCCGGGCGGTAGCGAATCGATTTCACTGGTGAGTGATCTAGCCAAGGTAGGCCAGCGAGGATAAGCACTGACACCCCCATCAAGACCACACCCCAGAATTTGGCATCGAATACCAGCATGCCAATGACCAGAACGACGGTCACGCCAACGACAGCATTCTTGATCAGCTGCGGCAAACGCGTGCGGAATACGATTAGTGCAGCGTAAGCAATCGTGCCGATGATCAATGCAATCATGAACTGCGATGTGGTCGCACGCAGGATTGAGTAAAACGGCGTGAAGTACCAGACAGGCGCAATGTGCGGCGGCGTCTTGAGCGGATCAGCCGGGATGAAGTTGTTGTACTCAAGGAAGTAACCACCGAATTCCGGCGCAAAGAAAATCACTGCACTAAAAATCGTAAGGAAAACCGACACACCGAAAATGTCTTTCGTTGTGTAGTAGGGATGCGAGGGAATGGTATCGACGCCATGACCATCCGGACCCAGGTTTTCCTTGACTTCAACACCATCGGGGTTGTTGGACCCTACCTCGTGCAAGGCAATCAAGTGCGCAACCACGAGCCCCAGCAGCACCAGGGGAATCGCAATCACGTGAAAAGCAAAGAACCGGTTCAGCGTGGCGTCCGAGACCACGTAATCACCACGAATCCACAAAGACAGATCAGGGCCGATGAACGGAATCGCGCCGAACAGGTTAACGATTACCTGCGCGCCCCAATAAGACATCTGACCCCATGGAAGCAAGTAACCAAAAAATGCCTCTGCCATCAGGCACAGGAAAATGGCAACACCGAACAACCAGATAAGCTCACGTGGCTTGCGATAGGAACCGTACAACAGCGCGCGGGTCATGTGCAGATAGACCACGATGAAAAATGCCGAGGCGCCCGTTGAGTGCATGTAGCGAACCAGCCAGCCCCAGGGAACTTCGCGCATGATGTATTCGACCGAAGCAAATGCCAGTTGTGCATCCGGTTTGTAGTTCATCACCAGGAAAATACCAGTGACAATTTGAATCACCAGCACCAGAGCAGCGAGCGAGCCGAATAGATAAAAAAAGTTGAAATTCTTCGGTGCGTAGTATTTACCCCACTGGTCTTCCCATAGCTTGGTCAGCGGGAAACGGGAATCAACCCAACCCAGTGCTTTTTGTGCAATCGGCGCATCGGCCGGTAATTTTTTCTCAACAAAAGCCATGATCAAGCCTCGCCTTTCTCATCTCTGCCGATTGCGATTCGTGTGTCACTTAAATACATGTGGCGTGGCACTTCAAGGTTATCCGGCGCGGGTTTGTTTTTGAAGACACGACCTGCGAGGTCAAATGTGGAACCATGACACGGGCACAAGAAACCACCCGCCCAGTCATCTGGGAGTGAAGGCTGAGCGCCTGTCTGAAACTTGGTGCTCGGCGAGCAGCCCAAGTGGGAGCAAATGCCAACGGCCACGAGGATTTCCGGCTTGATTGATCTGGTTTCGTTGCGCGCGTACTCCGGCGTGAGCTCGTTGGGGTTGCGTTCGGATTTTGGGTCGGCAACCTGAGCGTCGGTCTTTTTCAATGACGACACCATTTCGGGTGTGCGCTTGATTACCCACACAGGCTTGCCACGCCATTCGACGGTTTTCATTTCGCCAGGCTTGAGGTCAGCGATATCCACTTCGACAGGTGCACCGGCTGCTTTCGCGCGCTCGGACGGCTCAAAAGTGGAAACAAACGCACCAGCAGCCGCAAGCCCAGCAACACCCCCTGCAGCAGCAGTTGCAACCAGCAGGCCGCGTCGACCAGGGTCGACCTGATTTTCGTCACTCATAACTCAATCCCGATCAGAGAAATGCAAACAAGGTTGGAAATTCCGGAAACCCTCAATTATAGCGGAGCTCACTCCGATTTTGTGGAAGGGGGTCCACGGCAACCTGCAAAGCGAGTAAATGCAATGCGCAGAAAGATAAGTTTTTAACTTGATAATGACATTCAAGGGTCCGCGGATCCCATTTTGTCCGGCTCCGCTGGCTGTGGATTTGAGGGCTTGGCGTCCAATTCAGGCTCGAAACGCAACAGGCCGCGCCGATGCGCTTCAAACACGGCCTCCGAGCGAGAATGGACCGAGAGCTTGCCGTAGATACGCTTCACATGGGTCTGTACCGTACTGACCGATAAGTTCAGCGCGGCGGCCACCTTGGCAAAACTTCCACCGCGAGAAATTAGTTCGAGGATCGCACTTTCACGACGCGTAAGACCCGGCATCTCGGTGGACAAACCGTCGTCCTCCGAAGTGCGGGTACTTCGCATCCTGGCCAGCACCTTGCGAGCGATCACCGGGCTGATCGGAGAACCTCCTGCCCTGAGATCCAGAATGGCACGAACGATATCCGCATGCCCGGCCTCTTTAAGAACATAACCGGAAGCGCCAGCCTCGATGCAAGCGAATACTTGAGATTCTTCACTGGACATGGTGATGACCATGATATCTGCCTTGGGCAACACACGCCTGCAGTGACGAATAATCTCAAGACCGGAACCGTCAGGCAAACCCAGATCTGTCAAAAGCAGTTCAATACCCTCTTGCTCCAATCCTTGCAGAGCATCGTTCACCGACCCAAAAGCACTTGCCAGCCTCAGCGAAGGCTCAAGATCAATCGCGTTGCAAAGCAGACGACGCGTAACGACGTCGTCTTCAACGACCATAACACGGCAATCCCTAGACAACGCGATGGGCAACATGAGAATCCAAACTCGGCAACAAACGAAAGGTTCGGTGGATAAGCTGCCAGTTTAGTTCCCATTTCGCTACGTATCCCCGAGGCGAATTCAAACAGGATTCGGCACGTCGATAAATTCATGCCGAATGCCGAACTGATTTTCCAGATGCTGACCCAGTGCCTGTACGCCATACCGTTCAGTGGCGTGATGGCCGCATGCGAGATACGCCACCTGAGATTCACGCGCAAGATGCACAGTTTGCTCGGAAATCTCGCCACTCAGGTAGACACTGACACCTGCAGAAATGGCATCAGCGAGCGCGTTTTGTGCCGCCCCGGTACACCAGCCAACTCTACCCACCGTCTGATCAGGGTTTCCGACGACCAAAGGAGCACGTCCCAATACCCGCGCCACCAATGCCGCAAGGTCGCCAACGGTATTGACATCGGTAGGGGCCACGCCCAACCAACCCAGATCCTGCTCGCCGAAGCGTCCCTCCGGCTTCAGACCGAGTCGCTGACCCAACTGCGCGTTATTCCCCAATAAAGGATGGGCATCAAGCGGCAGGTGATAGGCAAACAAATTGATGCCATTGGCCAGCAGCAGTTTCAGACGCTTTTGCCGGTGACCTACGATGCGCGGATCTTCACCCTTCCAGAAGTACCCATGGTGAACGAGCAAGGCATCCGCACCCTTTTCCAGCGCAGATTCAATCAATGCGAGACTCGCCGTCACTCCGCTGACCAGATATTGAACCTGCTCACCTCCCTCGACCTGCAAGCCGTTGGGGCAATAGTCACGAAAACGGTTAATATCCAGCGTGCTGGCAAGGTGCGTTTCCAGCAGATTCCGGTCGACTTTTTTTCCGCTCATTTCCATACCTGTTATGCGTCGTCTCTGGTTATTGTTTGCGCAGACCGTCACTGTGGCACTCGCGCTATGGTTCATTGTAGCGACCCTCAAACCCGAGTGGCTGACACGTGGTACGCCCAATGTCCATCTGACACCAAAACCAATACCCGTGCAAGAAGCGCCGGGCTCCGACACAACATCAGCGAAAGACAGTTACCGGGAAGCTGCGCGCCGCGCAATGCCTGCCGTGGTCAATATTTTCACCAGCAAGGAAGCACGGTCGCAGGCACATCCCTTCAATAACGATCCCTTTTTTCGACGTTTTTTTGGCGATGGTCCAGCCACGCAAGATGAAAAACAATTCAGTCTGGGCTCAGGCGTCATTGTCAGCTCCGAGGGTTACATTCTGACGAACTATCACGTAATTGATAGCGCAGAAGAAATTGAGGTCGCGCTCGCGGATGGAAGAAAAATTCCTGCCAAGCTGGTGGGTTCGGATCCGGATACCGATCTTGCAGTTATCAAGGTAAATCTGAAAAATCTGCCCTCCATCACTTTGGGCAGGTTGGACAATGCAAAGGTCGGCGATGTGGTGCTGGCAATCGGAAATCCCTTTGGTGTCGGGCAGACAGTCACCATGGGGATCATTTCCGCACTGGCCCGCAACCATTTGGGTATCAATACCTTCGAGAATTTCATCCAGACGGACGCGGCGATCAATCCGGGTAACTCCGGCGGGGCACTGGTCGATACCAACGGACACCTGCTAGGTATCAATAATGTGATCTATACGCGCAGCGGTGGGTCTTTGGGCATCGGTTTTGCGATTCCAGTGACCACGGTAAAAACGGTGATGGATGCCATCATCAGACATGGGCAAGTCGTACGCGGCTGGATCGGTGTTGAGCCGCAAGACATCACACCCGAGCTCGCGGAGAGTTTCGGCCTGCAAAAATCAACGGGAACCATTATTGCCGGCGTGCTGAAAGGCGGACCTGCAGACAAGGCTGGCATGAAACCGGGCGACATACTTTTGTCGGTTGCCGACAAGCCCGTCTCGGATACGGTGTCGATGATGGATCTGGTGGCACAACTTACGCCCGGCGAGAAAGTACGCGTGACCGTACTGCGCAAAACGAGTGAAGCAGCCATTGAAATTACGGTAGGTCGCAGGCCTCGCTCGAAACCACGCCGCCCTATGGAAGGTGAGTAGATTTCATGCACCTTCGAGACTTGGTTCAGTTCCTATCCGAACTGGAGGAAAACAATAATCGTGCATGGTTTGTGATGAATAAACCGCGTTACGACATTCTGCGCGGTGAGTTACTGACGCTGGTCGAGACGCTGATAGCCGGCATCACACGTTTTGATCCGGCGATTGCTCATTGCAACCCGAAAAAAGCCATGTTCAGAGTGAACCGGGATCTGCGTTTCGCACGCGGAAAACCGCCATACAAAACCACTTTTTCTGCAGCAATCACTGTGAGCGGCCTCAAAAAACCCAGCCAAGGGGGTGGGCCCGCCTACTACTTCCATATCGATGCTAGAGGGATGTTGTTCTTAGCCGGTGGCGAATACGCACCGCCCGCCGATCGCCTGCGTGCTGTACGCCAGCACATTGTCAATGATGCTGCGGGCTTTCAAAGACTCTTGAAAGACAAAGGATTACAAACTGTTTTCGGCGGCTTGTTAGAAGAAGACAAGCTGATACGTTTGCCCAAAGGTTTTGACGCCGATGCGCCGCATTCTGAATTTCTGAAACTGAGGAGTTATATGGTTAGGCGGGAAGTCAATGTGACGAAACTGTCGCCAGAAAAACTACCTGATTTGCTACTTGCGGATTTCAAAGCCTCAGCACCACTGGTGAAGTGGCTGCGAGTAGCCGGGCCCACACCCTAAGAGGCGCTAAGAAAGAGCCTCAGTCCAGGCGCGCCGCTACAAATAGCAGAATGTGGGGCAACAGCGCCAGCGGCTTTTTGTTAGACCCTCTTGGCACTCGGGGTCAGACGGTCTCTTCAGGAGCCTGCGTCGCCTTCTCAAACAAAGGCGCCAGCAGCAAACCAATCTCGTAGAGCAGACAAAGTGGAATAGCCAAAAAGAGCTGGCTCATGACGTCGGGCGGCGTCACAACCGCCGCGATCACGAATGCACCCACGATCACATAGGGTCGAATGGATTTGAGTTTCTCCACTGTGACCAGGCCCATGCGGACCAGCACGATCACGACGACTGGCACTTCGAAGGTCAGGCCAAACGCCAGGCACATAGTCAATACAAAATCGAGATAGTTTTCGATATCCGGCGCAACCGAAATCGATTTCGGCGCAAATTCGTTAATGAATTTAAAAACAGTGCCGAACACAAAGTAATAGCAAAACGCCACGCCCAATAGGAAAAGCGCTGAGGACGAAATAATCAGCGGCGCCACCAGACGCTTTTCATGCGTATAGAGTCCCGGCGCAACAAAGGCCCAAGCCTGATACAACACCCAGGGAAGCGAGATCATCAAGGCCAGCATCATGGTGACCTTCATGGGGACCATAAACGGGGTGATAACGCCGGTGGCGATCATTTTCGATCCCTCAGGCAGCGCGTTCATCATGGGTTGTGCGAGAAAATCGTAGACGGCAGCGGCACCCGGCCACACTGCAAACAAGACAATAAACACCACAAGCACTACGGCTGATGCACGAACGAGTCGCGTACGCAACTCGATCAGATGGGAGATGAAAGTCTCCTGTATGCCAGGGGCGTCGTGGTCAGCCATGCTTTAGTTGAAAAACCTGATTGTTCTGCCAACGTTCGGACGGTAGCGCGCGACCCTCGCAGCGCCTGACATCACACGTGTCTTGCGCCCCGTCGATCGTTTGAACCAGATTGGCAATGAAGAGCTTTGCGAGAGTCTTTTTTTCCTGAAATCGCGCCGCTTGGCAGCCAACTCTTCATCGGTGGGTACGCGCAAGGCTTCGCTGTAGCCTGTGTATGACTGGTTGGCCTCGGCCATTGCCTCGGAAAGAGAGTCGCCAGCTTCGGTAAAATTTTGCTGAACCTCCGACAGACTCTGAGTGACAGTCTGGTTGATTTTGGCGGTCGCACTCATGAAGCCGGAGTGCATCTTGTTGAGCTCCTCCATTTGCATCTCGCGGTTGACTTCGGCCTTCACACTGCTCATGTAGCGCTGCGCACGCCCCCAGAGAGTGCCCGCCATGCGGGCTACCGCTGGCAACTTCTCAGGGCCAATCACGACTAGCGCGACCGCACCAATCAGTGCGATTTTGGTAAGACCAAGGTCAATCATCGGGACGGAAAGTCAGGGGGAAGGCGCGCGGCCGAGAGCGGCCGCTGTCGCTTGATGGGAGCGTTATCAGCTCTTGGATTTTTCGCGGGCTTCGACGTCAATAGTGGCCTTGTCTGTTACCTGAGACGGCGCCCCGCCCTTGTCCTCTTCGGAGCCTTTCACGCCATCCTTGAAACCTTTAACGGCCTTGCCAAGGTCGGAACCAATGTTGCCCAATTTCTTGGTACCGAACACCAGCATGACTATCACCAGCACAATGACCCAGTGCCAAATACTGAACGAACCCATTTATGTCTCCTAGCCGAACCCGCAGGCTCTCATCTGATAAATAATTTCACGGCAAAATCACCGTTCACTGCGCCACGGCCGGGGACCGCCCATGATGTGCAAGTGGAGATGGTACACCTCCTGACCGCCATCAATGGGGGGATTCACCAGTGTTTTGAATCCCCCCATCGGACCCCCGGGCGTGTGACGATAGCCACCACCTAGCTCTGCCGCCAGTTTTGGCGCAAGCAGCATCATTTTACCCAACAATGCCGTGTGATTCTCATCAGCATCAGCCAGAGTCGGAATATGTTCGCGGGGGACGATCAGCACATGGACCGGCGCAGCCGGGTTTATGTCATGGAAAGCAATCACATCATCGTCTTCGTAGACCATCTTCGAAGGAATTTTGCCAGCAGCGATCTTGCAAAAAATGCAGTTGTCCACGATTTATTTCACTTTCTTTGTGATGACTTGGTGCTTCAGGTTTTCCGCTCGCTTTGATCGCGTTCCTTCAGCTTGCGATTGGCCATTTCCTCAATGCCCGACAAACCCTCGCGGCGCGCAAGTTCATCCAGCACTTGCTGCGGACTCAGGTCAAAACGCGCGAGCATGATCAGCGAGTGGAACCACAAGTCCGCGCATTCGTACACCAGCTTGCTGGCGTCGGCGCCCGAGCGCACATCCTTGGCAGCCATGACGGTTTCGGTAGCCTCTTCGCCGATTTTCTTCAGGATGGCATCATCACCTTTGTCGAACAATCGCGAGATATAAGATGTCTCGGGATTGCCGCCCGCTTCGGGCTTGCGTGACTCGATGACTTGCGCTAAGCGCGAAAGCACGTCGCTCATATTTTATTTGTAGATATCGTCCGGGTTTTTCAGGACCGGATCGACCTCGATCCAGTCCGACTCTTCGCCATTGTGCTCGAATTTACTGAAGAAGCACGAATGTCGGCCAGTGTGACAGGCAATATTCCCTACTTGTTTCACTTTCAGCAGCAGTACGTCCTGATCACAATCGACACGTATTTCCTGGACCTCCTGAAAATGCCCGGATTCTTCTCCCTTGTGCCAAAGCTTTTTGCGGGAACGACTCCAGTAGACAGCCTGACCAAGTTCCACCGTGCGCGCCAACGCATCGCGGTTCATCCAGGCGAACATCAGGACCTCATTGGTGCCGACTTCTTGCGCAATCACGGGCACCAGCCCGTTCTCATCCCAATGAATGCGATTCAGCCACTTGGTTCGAGCAATCATGTCAGCCTCATAGGTATGCCCAATGCCGCCATGAATTGCTTGGCTTCCTGCACGCTGTGATGCTGATAATGAAAAATGCTTGCAGCAAGCACGGCATCCGCGTGACCTTCGGTGATGCCATCGGCGAGATCCTGAAGAGAGCCTACGCCACCGGATGCAATCACCGGAATTGATACAGCATCTGAGACGGCGCGCGTGAGGGGCAAATCGAAACCCGAGCGAGTGCCATCTCTGTCCATGCTGGTCAGCAGAATTTCACCAGCACCGAGCGACTGCATCTTGCGCGCCCATGCGACCGCATCCAGTCCCGTCGCTCGCCGCCCACCATGCGTGAAAACTTCCCAATGACCCGCATCCGTTCGCTTGGCATCGATCGCCACCACGATGCACTGCGAACCGTATTTTTGAGCCGCATCAGCGACGAGCTGGGGATTGGTCACCGCGGAGGTGTTCATGCTGACTTTATCAGCGCCGGCATTGAGCAGACGGCGCACATCATCAACCACGCGCACACCACCACCAACAGTCAGTGGAATGAAGACTTGTGATGCTACAGCTTGAATGATGTGCAAGATGAGATCGCGATCATCGGAGGATGCGGTGATATCCAGAAAGGTAATCTCATCGGCACCCTGCTCGTCATAGCGACGCGCAATTTCAACCGGATCGCCCGCATCGCGCAACTCGACGAAATTGACGCCTTTGACGACCCGCCCGGCGGTGACGTCCAGACAGGGAATGATGCGCTTGGCAAGGGTCATGTCAGTCTTCGGTGTCTTCCGTGTCTTCGTCGAGTTCGCCGGAGAGTTCATCAGCACGTCTTTGTGCCTTACGGAGATCGAGCGTGCCTTCGTAAATGGAGCGGCCGCAGATCACCCCTTCTATGCCTTCGTCCTGAACAGCGCACAGCGCCTCGACGTCCTTGACATCATGAACGCCGCCCGAGGCGATGACAGGAATCGTCATGCTCTGGGCCAGCTTGACGGTCGCTTCTATGTTGACACCTTTCATCATGCCGTCGCGACCAATATCGGTATAGACAATGGCTTCGCATCCATAGTCTTCGAATTTTCTGGCGAGATCAATGACCTCATGACCCGAGAGCTTGCTCCAACCATCAGTCGCGACCTTGCCATCTTTGGCATCCAGTCCGACGATGATCTGGCCGGGGAAGGCGCTACAGGCGTCATGCAGAAAACCAGGATTTTTTACAGCAGCGGTGCCGATGATGATGTACGAGATACCATCGTCGAGGTAACGTTCGATGGTATCGAGATCACGTATGCCGCCACCGAGCTGCACGGGGATTTCCTCGATGTCGTGCTCATCGGCGTAGCCACGCACGGCCGCGAGGATGGCTTTGATCGCTGGCTCGTTTTTCGGCTTTCCGGCAAATGCGCCATTGAGATCGACCAGATGCAAGCGCCGTGCGCCCTGCTCTAGCCAGTGGCGGGCCATCTGGGCGGGATCTTCGGAAAAGACCGTGGCCTGGTCCATGTCGCCTTGCTTGAGGCGTACGCATTGGCCGTCTTTGAGGTCGATAGCAGGTATGAGCAGCATGGCTACTAGCAGTGGGAAGAGTTAATCAAGAGTGGAGGCAAGGCGAGCGACAGGGACGCGAGTCAAGGGTTCCAATGTACAAAATTTTTATAAAGCTGCAAACCAGCCGATGCACTTTTTTCAGGGTGAAATTGGGTCGCAAAAATATTATCCCTTCCTGCAACGCAACAAAATGGTGCACCGTACACGCTCTCGGCAAGCACATGTGCCGGGTTTCCCGGTGCAGCGTAGTAGCTATGCACGAAATAAAAGTAGCTATTGTCGGCCACGCCATCCCACAAGGTATGGTGCTGCCTGATTTGTACGCTGTTCCAACCCATCTGCGGCACTTTGAAGCGCGAGCCATCCGGCTGCAGCTGATCTTCCAGCTGAAAACGCACGACCTTGCCGGACATGAGCCCAAGGCAGCTGGCATCGCCTTCTTCGCTCGCATCAAACAGCATTTGCTCGCCCACGCACACGCCAAACAGCGGCTTGTTTCTGGCTGCCTCCAGCAGCGCGTCGAGCAGACCGGATTCACGCAGGGAGCGCATGCAGTCGGGCATCGCACCCTGCCCCGGCAGGACGACACGATCGGCGCGGCGAAGCACCTCGGGATCACCGGAGATGCGAACCTCAGCCTCGGGTGCCACATGCATTAACGCCTGGGCCACCGAGCGAAGATTCCCCATACCGTAATCGACGACGACGATTCTATTCATGGCTTTTGTTTCGGACTGGCGTGTTCTTGCGCCGAACAAACGGCGGCTGACATCGGTCAGAGACTACCCTTTGTGGAGGGAATGGTGCCAGCCGCGCGCGGATCCACTTCGGCCGCCATGCGCAAGGCCCGGCCAAATGCCTTGAAAACCGTTTCGCACTGGTGATGCGCATTCTCGCCGCGCAGATTGTCGATGTGTAGCGTCACGAGTGCATGGTTGACGAAACCCTGAAAAAACTCATGGGTGAGGTCAACATCAAAAGAACCAATCATGGAGCGCTTGAAAGGCACATGAAATTCGAGTCCGGGACGACCGGAGAAATCGATCACAACACGGGACAAAGCTTCATCCAAAGGCACATACGCGTGGCCATAACGTCGTATGCCTTTTTTATCACCCATCGCATGAGCAAACGCCTGGCCCAACGTGATACCGACGTCTTCTACCGTATGGTGGGCATCGATGTGCAGATCTCCCTTGGCCTCAATGTCCAGGTCGATCAGGCCATGACGTGCGATCTGATCCAGCATGTGGTCAAGAAAGGGTACGCCGGTGTTGAGCTTTTGCCGACCGGTACCGTCGATATTGATAGCAACCCGGATCTGGGTCTCGCTGGTGTCGCGAACGACTTCTGCTGTGCGTGGCATGGACATGATGAGTGGTGTCAGGAATTCAGGCTCGTTTGCAGCGCCGCCAGAAAGAGCGCATTTTCTGCGGGCGTGCTTACGGTCACCCGCAGACAATTCTCCAGCAGCGCGTGCATTTTACCGACATTTTTCACCAGTACCTTCTGCGCCAGCAGGCGATCGAAGACCTGGGCGCCACTCAGACCCAGTCGCTCAACGCGCAACAGAATGAAATTCGCGGCAGACGGAAAAACATGGATAAACGGAATCGCCGATAGCGCCGCCGACAGGGAAGCACGCTCGCTGCAGATAGCCGATGCCTGTTGGTCCAGCACGTCGCGGTGTTCAAGCACAAAGCTAGCCGTCGCCTCGGTCAGCACATTGATGTTGTAAGGCGGACGAACCTTATCGAATTCGGCCAGCAAGGCGGGCGCGGCTGACATATAGCCCAGACGTATACCGGCCAGGCCCTGCTTGGATATGGTGCGCATCACAATCAGATTCTCATGCTCGCTCAGGTGCCGCATGAAGGTAGTGCCCGCAAATGGCTGATAGGCCTCGTCCACAATCACCACGCCGCTGTCACCAACTTCGCGTAGAACCGCAAGAATGGCATCAATGTCAAACAGATTGCCAGTCGGGTTATTCGGGTAGGCCAGGTAGGTGATCGCAGGACGATGGGTACGAATGGCATCGAGCATCGCATCCAGATCCAGCGTCAGATCGGATTTCAGTGGCACGCCGATGAATTCCATGCCAGCCAGCTGTGCCGACATCGCATACATCACGAAACCGGGTAGCGGCGCCAGCACCTTTGCTCCAGGCTTCGCACAAGCGACCGAGACAATGCTGATTAGCTCATCCGAGCCATTGCCCAGCACAACATCGAATCCTGTGGGTACGCCCAGCTGGCTGCGAATCACCGACTTGAGACCTGCATACGAAGGTACTGGATAGCGGTTCAGGGCGACAGCAGCAAGCCTGTGGCCGAGTTCCTGCTGCAGTTCGACCGGCAGGGTGTACGGATTTTCCATTGCATCGAGCTTGACCATACCCGAAGCGTCTGGCACGTGATATGCCGAGAGTGAGCGCACATCGGCGCGAATGATGTTCTGAATCACGGACATGGCGCGCTCATTTCATCCGAAATTCGGCGGAACGTGCGTGGGCTTGCAGACCTTCACCATAAGCCAGCTCGGCTGCGACCCGACCCAGTCTTTGCGCACCGGCCTCGCTCACATGCAAAATCGATGAGCGCTTCTGAAAATCGTAGACACCGAGCGGCGAAGAGAAGCGCGCCGTGCGTGAAGTTGGCAGCACATGATTGGGGCCGGCACAGTAGTCGCCCAGCGACTCAGACGAGTAGCGCCCCAGGAACATCGCGCCCGCATGCCGTATCTTGTCAGCCCAACGCTTTGGGTCCATCGCCGAAATCTCCAGATGCTCGGCAGCGATCAAGTTGGCGATGTCGCAGGCTTCATCCATGTCGCGCACCTTGATCATGGCGCCTCGGTTCGTGAGAGAGGTGTAAATCACCTGTTTGCGTGGCATGTCATCTAGTTGGCGATTGACGCTGTCCACCACACGCGCAAGATAAGCGGCGTCGGGACAAACCAGAATGGATTGTGCGAGCTGATCATGCTCAGCCTGAGAGAACAAATCCATCGCGACCCAGTCAGGATCCGTGCTGCCGTCAGCCAGCACCAGAATCTCGGAAGGACCGGCAATCATGTCGATACCGACCACGCCGAACACCCGGCGCTTGGCTGCCGCGACATACGCGTTACCGGGACCAACGATCTTGTCGACCTGGGGAATGGTTTGCGTGCCATAAGCAAGCGCGGCAACAGCCTGCGCGCCGCCTATCGTGAAAACACGATCGACACCGGCAATTTCTGCTGCGGCCAGTACCAGTGGATTTTGCACACCGTCGGGGGTGGGTACAACCATGATGACCTCGGCCACACCAGCGACTTTGGCAGGAATCGCGTTCATCAGCACCGATGAGGGATAAGCGGCTTTGCCACCCGGGACGTAAATGCCAACACGATCGAGCGGCGTGACTTTTTGTCCGAGAATGGTCCCATCGGCTTCGGTGAACGAAAAACCATCCGAGCCGCAGGATTGCTTTTGACGCTCGTGATAGCTGCGCACTCGGTACGCAGCTTCTGTCAATGCAGCACGGCGCTCCGGTGCGAGGCTAGCAAGTGCAGCCTGCAATGCTGCGCGCGGAATCTCGAGCGCTGTCATGCTGGTCGCGACGACATGATCGAAACGCCCTGTGTAGTCAAGCACCGCTGCATCGCCTCGCTGCCGCACATCGGCAATGATGCCGGCAGCGACACCATCGATGGCCTCGTCTTCTGAAGCCTCGAAGGCAAGTACCGCCATCAGTTTGGATTGAAAGTCTTTGTCGGCGGAATCGAGCTGGCGTATGACAACGGACATGATTTTATTTTTCACGAAGCGATGCCCTAGCAAAGGCATCAATGATAGGTTGCAGTTTCTCACGCTTGAGCTTGAGTGCTGCCTGATTCACGACCAATCGCGATGAAATTTCCATGATCTGCTCAACCTCAACCAGATGATTGGCGCGCAGCGTACTGCCGGTCGAGACCAGATCGACAATCGCGTCCGATAAGCCAACCAGCGGACCGAGCTCCATGGAACCGTAGAGTTTGATCAGGTCCACATGCACGCCCTTGGCGGCAAAGTGTTCACGGGCAACCTGCACATATTTGGTAGCGACCCGCAAACGGGCTCCCTGACGCACAGCGCTAGCGTAATCAAAACCTGCCTGCACTGCCACCGACATCCGGCATTTGGCAATCTGCAAATCGACGGGCTGATACAAACCTTCACCGCCATGCTCAAGCAATACGTCCTTGCCTGCAACGCCAAAATCTGCTGCCCCATATTGCACATAGGTTGGCACATCAGACGCTCGCACGATCACGACACGCAGCTGCGGGTCGCTGGTGGGAAGGATCAGCTTGCGTGATTTCTCGGGATCTTCGGTCACGTGTATACCAGCCGCCTCAAGTAGCGGCAGGGTCTCGTCGAAGATGCGCCCTTTGGAAAGCGCCAGCGTGAGCGTTTGGTTCATTATCGGATTCTCTGTATGTCAGCACCAACCGCAGAAAGCTTCACTTCCATGCGGTCATAACCGCGATCCAGATGATAGATCCTGTCGATCAGCGTCTGCCCTTCGGCGGCGAGGCCCGCGATCACTAGCGAAGCCGAAGCACGCAAATCCGTGGCCATCACGGGTGCGCCAATCAGACGAGCCACACCCTGCACGACGGCAGTGTGGCCATCAATTTCAATCGCCGCACCGAGACGATTGAGTTCCTGCACGTGCATGTAGCGATTTTCGAAAATGGTTTCGATGATACGGCTGCTGCCCTCGGCGATGCAGTTCAGTGCCATGACCTGCGCCTGCATATCGGTTGGAAAACCTGGATATTCCGTAGTTCGAAAACCGACGGCCTTAGGTCGACCTGCCATCTGTACGCGGATCCAATCGTCGCCCGAGGTCAGTATCGCGCCCGTCTCCCGCAATTTGTCGACTACGGCATCCAGCAAATCGGCACGCGTACCACGCAGCACCACATCGCCGCCCGCCGCTGCGACCGCGCATAGAAAAGTACCGGTTTCGATTCGATCCGCAATCACCGCGTGACTTGCGCCATGCAGTGCCGGCACACCCGTGATACTGAGACGATCGCTGCCTATGCCTTCGATCTTTGCACCCATGGCAACCAGCAGATTGGCAAGATCGGTGACTTCCGGTTCACGCGCAGCGTTTTCCAGTATGGTATCGCCATCTGCGAGCGACGCAGCCATCATCAAATTTTCCGTGCCCGTGACGGTGATCATGTCGGTCACGATGCGGGTGCCGCGCAATTTTTTTGCGCGTGCATGTATGTAACCGGCCTCGATCAGGATCTCGGCACCCATCGCCTGCAAGCCCTTGATGTGCTGATCCACAGGGCGCGAACCAATCGCGCATCCGCCCGGCAGCGAGACTTTAGCTTCACCGAAACGCGCCAGCAGTGGGCCCAGCACCAGAATCGATGCGCGCATGGTCTTGACCATTTCGTACGGCGCCTCGGGACTGTGAATGTCCCGACCACACAATTCGAGCAGATCGCCTTTTTCCTCGATGGACAAACCCATCTGCCGTAAGAGCTTCCGCATGGTGGCCACATCCTGCAACCTGGGCACATTGGCCAGCGCCAGCGTATCAGCGGTCAGCAGCCCCGCGCATAATATGGGCAAGGCGGCGTTCTTCGCGCCAGAGATGGCAATTTCACCGGACAGTCGCTTACCACCCGTGACCGCCCGACTC